>Ga0255431_1056_pt1 | contig 20818 bp, 20 predicted proteins | sample ANMaggSeSYBR02J5_FD_182633 | JGI IMG/M metagenome (GOLD analysis project Ga0255431, IMG submission 182633) | Sediment cell enrichment communities from methane seep in Santa Monica Basin, California, United Staets - ANME aggregate JGI... | ecosystem: Environmental > Aquatic > Marine > Cold seeps >... | reverse complement strand
AAAATATAGCAGGGTGGTTGAATAGGTCAAAAAACGGTCGATGAAGTAAGTATAACATAACGTTACGAGATATGGATTGCGAGGAGTATAACTACAGCCGTTTCAGGAGTTGATGATGATTGATCAGCAAAAGAAAAGTATAATTCCGTAATTATGGCCGCATTGCTGCATTATGTTCCATCTGCTTGAAACAGAAAAATTTCAGCCCTCCCAGTCGGTCTTTTTTTGCAATAAAGAGGGTAACCATAGTAGGAATAAAAAGAAAAAGGACGTGGCGAATTTTCTGAACGTAGCGGAACTGAAAAAAATTCGGTTACTATTCAGGTCTGCCGTGTTTGCTATATGAATAAAGAGATCGGCAAAAACCTCCTTGACAAAATGGCAAACAGAATAGATAAAAACTATTGTTGAAAAAGAAAACAGCGTACGCATCTCTTGTCTTTGTTCGAACTGTAAAGATGGGCTGTAAACCAAACAACATTATTAGCGAGGTAACTATATACGCTTATGTATTTAAACAGATTACGAAAAATATTAACGGAAAATAACGAAAAGTATTTATTTCCATGCATTAGGGATTTGGTCGCGAACGGGCTCAACCTGGAACGATTTTCTAATGAAGATCGTATTCCCTCACGTCAGGACATAACTCAGTATCTGGCGGCCTGGTTCAAAAATACAGGACTATCTTCAGATGAATGTCGGAAATGGATGATTGAATACTGTGTTGGCATGCTATCAGCCATATCGTCCAGCTCCAAATCACGAATACGGCATAGTACAAAGAGTAACATCAAATATATTTACAAGTCTGATGTTACCGTTAATTGCAGATGCAAGAAAAACAGCTTTAAAGCACTTTGTGATCCAGCGTGTCCCATTTATGAAGAAATGACTCATAGAGCCAAAGAGAGTGAAGCAGTAACTATCCTTAAATCTAAAAAAACAGTTGAACATAGGGTAGCTGATAAAGGGGAAACCGATGAAAAGGTAGCCGATAAAATAGTGCCGATACAACTTTCTGTTAGGGAGAAACACAGGGACCAGTTTGAAAAAGCCATGGAGGTTGCGCAAAATCATATCAAACAATGGGTTTCCAAGAAGGAGATTGTCAATTTATTGAATAACAGCGGGTTCAAAACCAGAACAGGAAAAAAATGGTCATATTCGATATTAATGGGCGAACTGAAGAAGCTCAACCAAGAAACATTAATAAAAAATTAAAACTCGCCTACTCAACTTGTCCTAATGACACTTTTATTTTTTATGCGCTTGCTCACAATGCGATTGATTGCGGGGATCTTAAATTTGAAATCGAACTTGCCGATGTAGAGACTCTGAATCAACGTGCAAAGGCAGGGGTTTATGATATTTCAAAATTGTCTTTTGCTGCAATCGGTCATCTTATCGAAGAGTATGGTCTTCTGCGAAGCGGTGTAGCGCTTGGAAAAGGTTGCGGTCCTCTTTTAGTGGCTAAACCCGGACTTGATATTAGACAGCTTCCCTCAAAAAAAATAGTTGTACCCGGCATGTGGACTACGGCATGCCTGTTGCTTGGTCTTTTTTTATCCATAAAACCAAAGGCAGTTCCAATGCCCTTTGAACAAATAATGCCGGCAATTCAAAAGGATGAATACGAATGTGGTGTAATAATTCATGAAGGCAGGTTTACCTATAGAAATTATGGTCTTGTAAAAATTGTAGACCTTGGAAAGTGGTGGGAAGAAAAAACATCGCTCCCTGTTCCTCTGGGGGGTATAGCTGTTCGAAGAAATATAACACCTTCGATTACAAAGAAAATAGAAGATTTAATACGATCAAGCGTGCAATATTCCTTTAATCATAGAAGTGAAGCAGATGATTATATTAAAAAATATGCACAGGAAATGTCTTCAAAGGTAATCTGTCAGCATATAGATCTTTATGTTAATGATTTTACTCTGAATTTAGGCAAGAAAGGGGAAGAAGCGGTTAACACTATATTTAGAAAGGCACGGGATAGTAAAATATTACTTGAAAGTAACTTGCCAATATTTATCAATCCACAAGGAGTTTAGGGAACGTAGACGAAATAACTTCCACAAGCAGGCGCATAGTTTTTGCTTACACTCATATTTATTTACAGATCGTTTGATATTATTCAGAAGTTATGATATTAGTAAAACATTACAGGTTAGAGATGATGAATTCTAATTTGCTTTGATAAAAAATATAAAAAGTTATCAATTAAATTTATCAGTTATAATGATATAATATCTTATTTTTAAAGATGTTTTTGTGAGGTGAGTTGCATATGAAAGAGGGAACGGTTAAATGGTATAATGAAAAAAAAGGCTATGGTTTTATTGAAACCGAAAACGATGGGGATGTTTTTATGCACGGCAAGAGCATCAAAGACCATGGCTTTTTTGTATTGCAAAAAGATGATAGAGTAACATTTGAACTAAAGGAAACACGGCACGGAGTACAAGCAGCCAATGTTAGAATAGTAAAGTAAGGGACTTGGAAATTTTGTTCATCTTCAAGGCGCGGCTGAAAGCGTATAGCGGGCTATGTAACGGAAGCCGCAACACCGCTATTCCATCAACTTTTGTGTTTTAAAATTAAGATCAAACAAATCCAACCCCAAATCTATGTGTCTGCTTATGGAAGTTATTTGATAGCGTAATAGGATGATGTACTGGCTGTTGAGTAATTTTATGCGAAGAAATGTGCATTCCCGCCCAGGCGGGAATGCATCAAGAGATTGACGCGAATTGAGTAAAAAACCACAATCACGCCATATAGATCAAACCGAATAAAAAAAGAGATATAATCGCTGCACAAGCGCTAAGACCTACCGAACCCTGTAAAAGTTCTCATTATATGGTCTATCTATGAGTTCTTTATATGTCACCTTTTTCCCTTGAATCGAATTCCGGAACATTTCCAGAAAAACGTAGGGGTGTTTGCTGATTTTCCCTGCAAACACAACTTCCTTTGAAAGTATGCTCTGACCCATTGATCTGATTGCATTTAACGGACGATCGCAAAACCATAGAGTTGCTCTTCCAAATGTTCTGTAAAACCAGTCCGTATCAATACTGATCTTGGCTTCACCGCCCAGCTTATCAATATAAAGCCAGAATGCGGCCAGAGAATGCACCAGCATCTGCGTTTATTGTTGTTTTAAAGGTTATAGGTTGTTACAAGGTTTAAGGAAGAGGTAACGTGCCGATTACATTATGAAATAGGTTCAGCATAATTTTTGGAAAAAGTCCTAATGTTATTGAAACACCAGCAATAAACAAAAGCGGAATCAACATCATAGCCGGAGGATCCTTAATTTCTCCGTGTCCATGATGTTCAAGATCAGGATTCATTTTGCCGAAAAATATTATTTTTGCCGACCTGAATGTATAAGCTACCGTCAATGTAATTGCAGTAGCCGCAGCTATGGCTATAATCAAACCACCGGGCATCATTTCTATACCGGTATGAAACACCCCTGTGAAAAGAAGCCATTCTGCCGGGAAACTGCTCATTGGAGGGAACCCTGAAAGCATCATGGCACCCATAATCCAAAGTGCAGTCGTTATTGGCATCTTTGACGCCAGCCCGCCCATTTGTCTCATATCCCTGATGCCAGTGGTATATACAAGAATACCTGCTGTTGAAAATAGAATTGTTTTACCCATAATGTGGCTTAAAAAGAAGAACATTCCACCTTCAAGACTTGTTATAGTAAGCGCAGCTATTCCAAGCAGTGAATACGCTAGCTGGCTTATTGTTGAACAAGCGGCAAAACGCTTAACATCTGTCTGTGCCATTGTGAGAAGTGAGCCGTATACCATGGTTGCCAAGCCCAGTATCAAAAGCGGCATTGAGAATACCTTGAAATCATCGAGAAGAGGAAAGACTAATATTCTGACTATTACATATGCCGCTACATTTGCATAAACAGCAAGCAACCCTGCTATACAGGTTGGATGTTCTGCATGAACCTGTGGCATCCACACCTGAAACGGTACTATGGCCATCTTTGCAAGCAAAGCGACCAGAAAAAATAGAATAATCCAAAAAGTCATTGGATTGCCGGCAAGAGCTGATAGATCCGATATATGAAAGCTTCCAATCTGAGAATATGTCATTAATGCTGCTACAATAAAAAACGATGCGCCTATAATAGCCCACAAAAGACATATCATGGCCACTTTTACTCGATCTACATACCCAAACATCGCCATAATAAAATAAAGAGGTATTGGCAATAGTTCAAGGAAAAAGTACATTGCAATGAGATTTGTAACTAAACAGACCCCCATGAAACCCATTGGGAAACCTAAAAACATAATGTAAAATCGCGTATAGTGATTACGCCAGGTACGTTCATCTACATCTCCATATATTGCCTCAATTCTGTGTTTCACATAATGCATTGCATAAAAAGCAAGGGCTGTACAAAGCATATTTATTATCAATGCAATAGGCAGACTCAGACCGTCACCAAGAAGGTCAAATGTAATTGCTGAACTCACAAATGGATAATTTTCAACAATTATTTCGCCATGATAAACCCTGATACATGCTAAAAAAAGTAACCCCGTACTATATAGAAGGCTGCATCCGGCCAGCCAACCAGCATTTTTTCCTAATTGCTGTCTGAACAGCAAAATGACAAGTGATGCAATAGCCGGAACAACTACTATTTGTAACAGAATATGAGACATCATTTTATCTCCGCAATGTCATAAAGTTTTATAATAATACCGCAAAAAGAATACCAATAAAAATTGTTAGAATATATACAAGATTAAATGCCAGATCCTCAGACTCTGTCTGCAATCGTAAAAACAGTGCCGGGATTCTATTGACAACAAATCCTGGAATTTTTGTATGTGCCAGATTATCAAAACTTTGTTCAATCTTGTAACCTACAACATTACCAAGTTTAAGAGTTCCGTTCATGAAAAATTTTAAATAAAAAGCATCTATATACCATCTATTCCAGAAGAACTGGCGAAAGGACTGTATAATTGGATTTCCCTCCACAATTGCCTTTGGATCCCATTTTCTGGAAATATACATCATATAGGCTGGTATGGCACCTAAAAATATAGACATTACAGAAAGCACTGAAACAAAGATATGATAATTGAACGGATGTTCTCCGGCAGGCATAACCGGCAGACCTAATGTGCCTGCCAAATTTGTGCTAAATCCTTCTTGAATAATATGTTCAACCTTTGGGCCTAACAGTCCAAGGACAACTACAAGAACTGCCAGCACAGCACATGCACCCCACATGGTTGGGGATGCCTCATGAGGTGGCTTGCCTTCTTCTTTAATATGTTGTATATTTTTGCTCTCCGGCCCGAAAAATATCATGCCTACCATACGTGTTGTATAGAATGCTGTCAGCACAACAGTTAACATTGATAAAATAAATATCGGCATATGATGAGCTTCAAGAGCCTTGAGCAGGATCATATCTTTGCTCCAGAATCCCGGCAAAGGCGGGAGCCCCATCAAGCATAGAGCAGCAATCAACATGGCTATCCACGTAATGGGCATATATTTCTTCATTGATCCCATATCATTCATGTATATTGAATGCGCTGCATGTATTACAGAACCTGCACATAAAAACAGACATGCTTTGAATACTGCATGGCTGACAAGATGAAAGATTCCAGATGTTGTACCCCCAACCAGCACAGACTGGCTTAAACCAGCCATACCAAGACCAACCCACATATAGCCGATCTGGCTGACTGTAGAAAATGCAAGTGCCTTTTTCAGTTCGAGTGCAACCAGACCCTGTGTTGCGGCAACAAAGGCTGTAATTACTCCAACCCATGCGACAATTGTAAAAAACATGGATGCTTCTTCCACGCCTGCTACCCAGTAACCATAGTAAAAAATTGGAATAAACCTTGCGACCAGATAAACACCGCTTTTTACCATTGTTGCGGCATGAATCAAAGCCGATACAGGGCCCGGGCCTGCCATTGCTTCAGGAAGCCATTCATGAAATGGAAACTGAGCCGACTTCCCAATAGGGCCCGCCAGAAGCAAACAGGTTGCAAGTACAATCATACCTGGTGTCTTTGCCATTGCAGGAATCCAGATAGATGCACTTGTATAAAGCTCCATAATGTTTAATGTTTTTGCATAGTAGTATACTATAAAAATACCGCCCAGCATCAGCATATCACCCAAACCTGTAACAACCAGGGCTTTTAAACCACAATGCGAAGGAGTGGTAAATTTAGTCGGAGCGGGTCCACCTATCCAGTATTTCTTCTCGTCTCTCCAGTAGTAACCGATCAAAGCGTAGCTGCACAAACCAACCAGCTTCCATCCGACAAAAAGAAACAATAAGTTATTGACAAGAACGAGTAAAAGCATACTTCCAACAAATAGATTAACCAGCATCAAAAATCTGGTTTTCCCGGGATCTCCCTCCATGTATCCGAGGCAATAAACTGCGATAACGCTGCTTACAATCGCAACAACATTGGCCAGAATAATGCTTAACGGATCTACCAGGACACCGAATTCCACTAATATAGGCGCATCAAACCATATGATTGAACTTTCCAGCGGCAATGCTTCGGGATGAAACAAATTCGGCAATATCATTAGACTGGCGGCTGCAGACAGCAATGGAAATAATACGGCTGCAGCGCTTCGTAGGGTAGGACTGATCCGATCCATCAAAGCGATCATTACTACACCTATGAAGGGAAAAATCATACACAACCATGCGAGTTGCAACGTATCCACTTATCGACCTCCTAAAACAGATGATGTGTAACCATCCCTGTTCTCATCATGTTAAAAACTTGCCGGGATGATATGTTGAATCACTGTATTAATTATCTCAGGACTGAAAACACCACAAACCAGTATCCCGGCAGCCATAATCAGTATGGGTATAAGCATACTTAATGGAACTTCATCTAACCTGTATGTTACATAAGGAGTTGTTCTTGAATAATCCGGAATTACTTCTTCAAACGCTGCAATCTTTATGACCCTGAAGAAGTAAACAACATTAAGAATACTGCTAAATAACAGGACAGCTACAAAAATCCATTTTTCGGCATCAATTGCACCCATGATTAGATATATCTTGCTAAAAAAACCGCATGTAGGCGGTATGCCGACCATGGAAAATGCGCCGATCAGAAAGGCTGACATAGTAAACGGCATTTTTCTATATAAATCTTTAAATTCATTAATATTGCAAGCGCCCATTTTATAGACGATAGCCCCTGCGACCAGAAACACACAGCCTTTTGTAAAAGCTTCATTTAGAATGTGGAGTACAGCACCGGTAAGGCCAGATCTGTTTGCCAGTCCTATTCCTAAAGCAATGTATCCAATCTGTGCCACAACTGAGTAAGACAGCATCTTCTTTAGGTCAGTTTGGGCGATGGCATATATTGAACCGACGATTATGGCAACAGCCGCCATCCAGGTAAGTATGGTTGCCACAGGAATTATCTCTATGAAGAAAACGGGCTTAAAGACAGTAAACATAATCCGTATCATCATGTATGCTGCCACCTTTGTCATTAAGGGCGCAACCAGGCCGCTGACCGTTGAAGGAGCATCAGCATAAGCATTGGGAGCCCATGCATGCAAAGGATAAAGCGCCATCTTCAGGCCGATGCCCACGATCATGAAGACGCCTGCCGTCAACACAACTCTGGAATGGTAGAATTCGGGCAATCGCTGGGCCACGTCCAGCATATTCAGCGAGCCGGTAATAATATACAGGTAACCTACGCCAAGAAGATAAAACGAGGCTCCTATTGTACCCATTATGATATATCGAAAAGTTGCAAAAGGAGCTCCATCCCTGCCTATGGCCATGAGAGCATAACATGAAAGTGCAGCGATCTCTAAAAACACAAATACATTGAACAGGTCCCCTGTTACAACTATTCCGAGAAGGCCTGTAATAAGGAGCAGGAAAAGCGTATAGAACGGAACAACCTTTTCGGGCATTTCCTTTTCAACGCTTTTTTTGGAATATATGGAAACAATTAAACTAATAACCGATATTATCACCAGAACAAAAGCATTGAGATAATCTATTGCATACTCAATTCCCCACGGAGGAGCCCATCCTCCGAGATAATATGAGAATGGCCCGCTCTCTATTACTCTATTCAAAATGCCAAGAGATGATATAAGTGGAACAACGAGAACGGTAACGACCAATGGGTGGCACAGTCCTTTTTTCCACCATCCAATAACCGGCACAAAAAGAGCGGCTATTAAAGGAATGACTATTACAAGAGCAGCAAAATGTGTTGCCATATCTAAACTCCCGTATCTTTTCTTATTTTCATAATTTCGTCAAGCTCTAAGGTCTTATATCTCCTGAAGATCAGGATAAGAACCGCAAGGGCAACACCTGTTGTGGCAATTGAAACAACTATTGCCGTTAGCATCAGTACATGAGGAAGAGGATTAATATAACTGGCGACATTGATAATAGCGTGTCCATGCCCATGCGCTGCATGAGCATCCCCCAGGAATATCGGCACTGTTGCCCCTCCCTTCTTAACGCCGATGGAAACGTAAAAGAGAATCACGGCAGACTGAAATATATTCATGCCGATCAGCTTCTTAACCAGATTTTTCTTGCCCACCATTGCATAAAGCCCGATCAGCAGCAAAATGACATACACCCAGAAGTTGTATTTACTGACTATATACTCAAGCATATCAGTCTCCTTCTCCCTTTCGCTTTTTTCTTAACATAAGTATACAGCCGATCCCGGCGGTAAAAATAACCGCAGTTTCACCCATGGTATCGTATCCCCTGTAATCCCCCAAGACGGCTGTTACCATATTGGGAGTTGCTGTTTTTTCCAGAGCTTCCTGAATATACTTCGGTGAAACATGGCTGTTGGCCGGAGAATTTGGATCGCCCCAATCAGGCATATCTTCAACACCGGATATAAGCAATGCCCCTGTTAAAACTATTATGAGTATCGCAATAACTTTCAATCCTTTGACCTCCTTTTTGTTTTACTGACAGCCGCAATAAACAATACTGTTCCAACTCCCGCGCCTACGGAGGCTTCGGTAAAAGCAACATCCACCGCCCCCATCTGAGTATAGAGGATGCACATAAAGAAGCTGTAAGCGCCAAGTATAATAACAGCAGCCAAAAGATCCTTAACGGTGATAGCTGCAATCGCACAGATAACGACAAAGATACAGAAAATAAGATCAAGTTGCCAGATCATTCGTTTTCCCCCTTGGTCCATGGTTTAACACCACACCGAAATGCGGCCCTGGAAATGGCATGAGTCGCTGTAGGATTAGCCAAGAAAACAAAAACTGCGACAACGACTATCTTTATACTGTCTAAAATAGCCCCGTGATAAGCTGCATGATATATAGAAAGGCCGACAAGCGTTATAAGCACTGCCAGTGTGTCGCCTTTCCCCGTAGCATGCATCCGGGAATAAAAGTCCGGAAAACGCAGAAAGCCGATTGTCCCTGTGGCAAAAAAGAAACACCCCACTAAAATAAATATCACAGATATTACTGTTACAACTTCCATCAAATTTCACCTCTCCCTTCAAAGTACTTTGCTGCAGCAAGTGTCCCGATAAAATTCAGAATAGCGTAAACCATGATGATATCCAAGAACATCTCTATCCTGCCGTAGATAAATCCCATAAGTGCCAGTACCACCAACGTTTTTGTGCCGATTGCTCCAACTCCTACGATCCGGTCTATAATAGTCGGCCCGTACACTACCCGATAGAGACAAAGTAAAACAAGCAAACAAAGGAAAATACTCGCGCCTAAATAAAAATTTTCCATCTCAATACTCCCAGGTTAGCTGTTAAGCCGATGCTTAACAGCTAATTTATTGCTTTAATTAACCCGTTAAGTTGTATTTATTAAGCTTTGAATACAATGTGCTACGGCTCACATTGAGCTGTTTTGCAACTTTTAATTTGTTCCAGTTGTTCTCCTGCAAAATTTTCATAAGGAATCTTTTCTCATTTTCCTCAAAAGAGGTTATCCCTTCATTTTTTTCCTTTAACACTTCATCTAGGATACGGGAAGGCAGTAACTCACGCTCAACTTTTTCACCCTTTGCCAGAAGGAAGGCATGTTGTATTGAGTTTTCCAACTCCTTGACATTGCCTGGCCAGGAATAGTCCATTAACACCTGCATAGTATCGGATGTAACATCTCTAACATTTTTCCCTGTTTCTACATTCAGTATTTCTAAAAAGCATTCTGTTAGAAGAGGGATATCATCTTTCCTCTGCCTTAAAGAAGGTAGATGTATATTAATTACATTCAGCATATAAGAAAATTCTTCATTAAAAGTTCCTATTTCGACCTCTTTCCCAAGATCAGTATTAACAGCGGCAATGATCCTGACATTTGTCTTAATAGTTTTTTTTCCTCCAAGCTTTTTTATAGACCCGTCCTGTAAAAAATTCTGAAGTTTGATCTGTGTCAACGGAGACATTTTATCAATCTCACTCAAAAACACTGTTCCGCCATTATTCTGCTCCAGACATCCTTTCTTTTGAGATACCGCTCCCTCAAAGGCGCCTGTTTCATGACCAAAAAGCCCGCTTTCTACTATAAATCTCGGATAAGCCGAGCAGTTATAAACATCAAAGGGATGATTTTTTCTATTGCTGTTTAAATGAATAGATCGAGCCACCAATGCTTTTTCAGTTCCTTCTTCGCCACGAATCAAAACCGTGGCGTCAGTAGGGGCAAAATTCAATATCATATTATAGACCTGCTTCATCTTTGCAGATCGTTTGTTGATGTCCTGTATTCTCAAGTTTAATCCTTAATGTTAATCAAATTACTCCTGCTCTTTTGTTGAAGGAAGCCCCCCTGTGGCTATATCCAAAAAGATTGAGAGCATAACGGCCATAACAGCAATGCCAACACCGGTCTCAATACCAAGAATACCAAGCGATCTTGCCTGCGGTATCCCTACGTGAAATATCTTGTCAAGCGCTCCATAATCCAGATAATTACCCCCAAGTATAATGCACAACAACCCTATTCCGGAATATATAAAAACTCCGAAACTACATAAAATGGTGTTTAATCTTTCTGACATCATGCGCAAAGCATTGTCCAGCCCATAAGTTATTACCAATAGAATTAAACTTGCCCCTAAAATTACTCCTCCCTGAAATCCTCCTCCAGGGCTGTAATGTCCATGAGCAATAACATACAGAGCATAAATCTGCATAAAGGGTATCAGCAACCTGGAAAGTGTCTTTACAATAACGTCATCCGATTGTTTAGTCATCATTGTTCTTCACCACGGTCTTTTGTCAATTCATAGAACCTTAAGAATAAAACCAATAAGCATCGTGCCCTTCCTGACACGTAGGGGCACAATGCATTGTGCCCCTACTTTAGCGCTACAAAAACAGGCGCCATATCAAGAGTATCCTGTACATATACATGATCGGCTTCCATGAATACATGCGCAATCCTGTCCTCCATCTCACCAGTCATAAGGTCTTCAGCGGTCTTTTTACTCACGGCGTGTACATAATATATGCCGTCTTTAACATCTACTGTGATAGTCCCTGGAGTAAGAGTAATAGAATTGGCAAGTGTTACCATGGAGATATCACTTTCCAGTTTTGACTTGAACTTAATTATCTTTGGGTCTATCAGATTTTTTGGTCCCAGAGCCAATCGAACAACATGCAGGTTGGACAAAACGATCTGGTATAGAAGCCATGGAATATAAGTAATAAATCTTTTTACTATTACACGCATATCTCCTGCTCTTGGATTGGCAAAAAGGAGACCATGCGATACGTGTGACACCAAGCCACAACAAAGAACTCCGATGCTGATATGAAACAAATCATAGTGCCCTGATAAGAGCAGCCAGAAACCAAACAAAATGATGAATGTTCCTGCAAATCTGGTAATCTCGGTTTTTGTTTGCCTGGCACCTTTAAATATTGCCTCCACTCTGTTTCTTTGGACGGACTGGGCTTCTGAGGTTAATCGAGCAGCAATGTCCAAAACATTTCTGCTTTTCTCTCTTGCATCCTCTAATATCTCAAAGGACTTATCCGTGGCCTGAACTAATATAGTTACTTCCATTTCGTTCCTTTTCTTTCTAAATATGGCCTTATCTTCCTGCGTTCATACAAAAATACGTTTTCCGAATTCAAGAACTAAGGGTACGCACAAAAATAAGTTCGCAATTTTAAGTGTTGAGGCGCCCGTTTCGCAACACAGCCATGCGGGATGCATCGGCGCTTAAAATGTGAAATTATTTTTGTGCGAGCCCTAAGCCTTGCGAAAACGCTTTAACTAAAAGGAACCAGCAATGCAGGAACAGGAGTTCTCTCTACTACGTTGCACGAATGTTTTCCTGTAAAAATATCTTTAAAGCTTTGCCCCGACGTTGTCCCCATAACTATTGATGTAGAATTATAATCTTGCGCTGCAAGAATGATCTCATCAACAGTTTTGCCCGCATATACATGATATTCTGCGTCGATTCCATGTTCTAAGCATCTCTTGCGCGTCTCTCTCAACTTTCTCATAAGCTGCCTCAGATCACGCACGGTCAATTTTTCATGTATTACATTTACGATATCAAGCTCGCTGATTAATTCCTTGAAACCGAGTATAAATTGAAGTGTCTTTTCAGATTCCGGCGACCAATCAGTCGCAAACAAAACACGTTCAAACATCCCTTTTGAAGTAAATTTCAATGCTGTTTCATCTTTATCAACTATCAGAATGGGTACATTTGCCGCCTTAACAAGATCTCTGACAATAGAACCGCCAAACAGCATTTCCTTTTTCTTTTTATTAAAGTGAGCTATGGCAAAGGATATCCCATCTTCATGCAATGTGTTTAAAATGCCATTAGACAGGTTCCCGGAATCAATTCTTATAGTTGCTTTCAAGCCATAATTATTTAATTTTTCTTTCCATTGCTCAAACAGCTCAAGAATTGTAGTTTTTTCTTCCTTTTCCATGGTGCAAAGAAAAATTATTTCCTCAAAGCCGATATTGCTCAGGCCTGATAATTCTTCCAGCACCCTAAAGCTTGGTTTGCTGATATCTGTAGCATATAATATTTTTCTGCCCATTATCTCCCCGTTTTTATAGAGAAAAATTTTAAACTTAAATTTTGTTTTTATAACGCAATATTCGTGCCCTTACGATCAAAATGCATGTCTGACCTTACCTTTCAGGTATTACTGGAATTTGAAGCTGCAGCATGAATCAAGATACCAACACAAAGTGACCGATTTTCGGGCACACAATACTGGTTTTTCTGGAACATATTTATATCTTTACATAATATTATGTACAATCATTGTACATGATTTACATGAAAACTGTACAGTAATATTTCATTAAAGCAAAACCCATAGCATGATTGCTTTCCTGTCAATAGCGCTTTTAATTGAGCTTAAGGCTACCAACATAAGGCGGAACAGTATGCAAATTCAAGCAGTTAGCACTTGTTAGATTTTTGTTTGATTGTGAAATTACTATAGAGCCAAAATGGCGGAAAGTATCCCGCTTTAATAAAATTGGTAGCCGAGCTTAATAAATACTTGACAATTTAACTATTATCTGTTTAATTCTTTAAAAAAAATTGTCTAAAATAAAGCAACATTAAAGATAAGAATTTTTGTGCTCAGTCGGTCTAAAACCGTGCTTAAGGAGGATATTATGAAATTTAAAAAAATGCTGTTTGTGACTAACTTTGAGAAATTGTGGTTTGACGGCCTGGAATCTCTGTTTGGCCTCAGGAAGTCAGGTCTTGATCATATAGTTTTTCTCCATGTAATAGAAAAAGATAAAATCGCAATGCATCGAGGAAAGGGCTACCTCAAAGAGGAAGAGGTCGGTCTCAAACAAATGGCGGATGTACGTTTTATAGATTGGGCGGAAAACATATTTGAAAAAGGAATGGAATGTGGTGCCTATGTTGTGGTTGGCAATTATATCCCCAAGATTCTCTCAACGGTTGAGGCAGAAAAAGCTAATCTCATAGTGATAGAAGCCCATGAGAGGACAAGAGTAGAAAAACTGTACGCAGATTCTACGATACTGGAACTCCTCCGACGAACAAAAACTCCTGTTTTAGTGCATAAATATATGCTGCCATCAGGAAAGACCAACAAAAATCCTTTTGAGGTACCTCTCTTTGCAACAGACTGGTCTTCTCCATGTGAAAGAGCATTGGAGCAGATTATCGACATTAAAAACAGTATTAAAAAAGTTGTGGTGGTTCATATTGTCAGCGAGGATGCTATGAAGGGAAAATCTAAACATGAGCTTCAAATGGTTCAAAAAGAGAATAAAAAAAGACTGGAAGAAGTCCGTATTGCTTTTGAAGACGAAGGAATAGAAGTAGAAACTCATCTGTATATGGGTGAAGTTGTTCCGCTGATTGAAAATGCCTCGCGTGAACATGGCGCCACAATGGTTATTACAGGTACAACAGGGAAAGGTGCATGGCGTGCACGCTGGCTGGGAAGCATTTCGCAACAATTAGCAGAATCATCGGAACTTCCTACGTTGTTAATACCTTAAGATAGTAGCAGCGGCATCCTTCCGCTGATTTACATTTAAAAAGGCGGATAAGCAATTATCCGCCTTTTTCATTTTGGTTGCCGTAAATCTTGAACCTGAGGAATTAAGACAAAAATTTCTTTATCGTTGCCCCCAATTCTTCGGGCTCAATAGGTTTTTCAAGATAGGCTTCCGGTTCCGGCACAGGTTGATCTCCAAACTCGTCAAGGGCCTTCTGAGAACGGAGAAAGGTTCTTTTGGCTATTCCGGAATGCATAATTACCGGAATATCACTAAATTGAGAATCTGTTTTTAATGCACGATACATCTTGATACCGCTTTCTTTAGGCATCAAGATGTCCAGAATAACTAAATCCGGTTTTTCCTTTTTGACCTTGCCGATACCCTCTTCGCCGTCTTTTGCAAGCTCCGGCTTATAACCAATATCTTCTACAACACTTGAAACAAATGTTCTCACATCAACGTCATCATCAACAATCAGCACCTTTTTCGCCATAATCTCCTCCTCCTTCTTTAGTATAATTTTTGCAAAAATCATTTCCCAGAATCCTTAGACCTTCTTTCCCGGAAGCCGAATGGTAAACACTGTCCCTTTGCCAGGTTGGGATGCTACATCCATGGTTCCGCCGTGCTCATTTACAATCTTTTGTGTAACCAGCAACCCGAGACCGGTGCCTCGTCCTCCTTTGGTACTAAAAAATTCGGCAAAAATCTTGCTTTGAGTTTCCTCATCCATACCACAACCATTATCAATAACCTCAAATGCCACACAGCTCTTCTTTTCACATCGCGTCCTTACTTTTACATGCCACTGCTTTTGCGTATCAGAATCAAAAATGCATGCATCAATTGCATTTGAAACCAGATTAAGAAGACAACTGTGAATTCCTTTTGGATCAAGATATATCTCACCCATCTCCCTGTCAACGTCCCTAATCAGGTCGACATCACATTCCTTTGCTTTTGATTCCATAAGATCGCAGACTTCATCTGCTATAATATTCGGATTATATTTTTCATATTCAGGTTCTCGTTCTTTAGAATAAGTGAGAAGATCCATAACAAAATCGGCAACTTTATGTATATTTCTTTCCACCATGTCCCAGCCTGTTTTCATTTTTTTTTGCTGACGTTCCCTTTCAGCGGTTATATCCGCAGCTCGCTTCAAAAATCGTGATTGAAGAGGCAAGGCAGACGTATTACTATAGTCTATCTTATCTTCTTCCGACCAGCCGGCGGCTCCTTTTTTAAGAGCGGTATTTACTATATAAACACCGCCTTTCAGGCCATTTAAGATATTTTTAATGCCATGAGCAAGACCGGCTATGGTCTGACCTATAGCTGCAAGTCTTTCAGATTTAATCAATTCTTTTTCCAGACGTTTAATTTCCCTAATATCCTGAAAAAATCCAACGCTCCCTATTGGCTTGTCGCCTTCATACAGCATTGCGCACGAAAATCTTACCGGCACTGCTTTGCCGCTCTTTGCTATAACAGATGCTTCATCCCCAACAAAAATATCGCTTGCTTTCCGATCTTTACCTGCAAAAACATCAGAAATTTTTTGAGTTATCCCTTCAGGGTAAAAATCTCCGGCATTCATGGTGCCTTTGACTTCATTCTCAGTATATCCAAACATCTCTTCCGCAGCAGAATTAAATATTATTATATTCCTTTCTTTGTCTGTAGCAACAATTCCATCAATAGAACGCTGTACAAGCTTATCCTCAAACTCATATCTTCTCTTAATCTCTTCGGTTTGTTCTCTTACCATGTTCCAAAGATCATTGGCATACTTATTCAAGGTCTTTTTTGTTCTCAGCCGTTCCTCAGCTCTTTTTAAGGCAATTGAAAGAAGTTGATTGCTTATCGGCTTGGTTAAAAAATCAGATGCTCCAAGATGAAGTGATTGTATGGCAGATTCCATATCACCATGTCCTGTAATAACAATTACCTCTACCTCAGGATTAATCTCCTTGACTCTTCTCAAGACTTCTATTCCATCCATCCCGGGCATCTTTATATCGGTAAGCACGATAGGAAAAAATTCTTGTTGAAACAAGTCAATTCCCTGTTGTCCGCTCGCTGCAGTTGCTACATCATATCCATCACTTTTAAGAGATATGCTGAAGACTTTTCTAATGCCCTCTTCGTCATCAATCAGCAAAAGTTTTGACATATAATCACATTACCTCTCACAGTTTACGGTTGTCGGTTTACGGTTACCAATTAACGGCTACTCAAAACATAAAACCGTGAACTGTAAACCGACAACCGTAAACCGACAACTGCTATTCTGAAATAGCGGGAAAGCTCACCTTGAAGGAGGTCCCAACATCTTCTTTACTTTCAACAAAGATTTCTCCATCATAATCTTTAACAATTTCATAACTTATAGACAAACCAAGCCCTGTTCCGGCACCGATTTCTTTGGTTGTAAGAAATGGTTCAAAGATATTGTCAATGACATCTGCCGGTATTCCTTTGCCGTTGTCTGACACTATTGCTACAACATGTTTGTTTTCCGCAAAAGTTCTGACCTTGAGAATTTTTTTCCAGGTTTTTCCTCTTGCATCCAAAGCATCACGCGCATTAGTAATCAGATTAATAAACACCTGCTCCAGTCTGTTGTGATCCGCCAGTATGGGAGGAAGATTTTCTGCAAAATCCAGCTCTATATGTATCTGATGAAGAATTAATTGATGGTTCAGAACCTGAAAAACATCCTCAATCGGTTTATTGATATTAACCTCGGCACATGTAGCATCAGATACTCTTGCGAAGTCTCTCATATGATTAATTATTGCGGATGCACGATCAACATATTTGCTCATCTCTTCTGCCATGGTACGAAATGTCTCTTTTTTTATATCTTCATTTCTGTCTATCATCTTTATAAAAAAATCGGTACCTATCCTGATAACATTGAGCGGCTGATTCAACTCGTGGGCGATACCGGAAGCCATAGTGCCAAGTGCTGACATCTTGATAGCCTGAATTAATTGGGTTTCTTTTTCAACGCTTTCCGTAACATCAGACGTCGTTATAATCAGGGTATTTTGCTTCATATATTCTGCAGAACATACATGGATGTTGACATAAAAAAATCCATTATCTTTCCTGCGATGGTGCCTTTTGGAATAAAATAGAGTCTGACCCTCTTTAATTGAAGCAAAATCATCAACCATATCTTTGCATGCTTTGTTTGAAAGATCAAAAAAAGACTTTTTCAGAAATTCTTCTCGTGAATACCCATAAGAACTTTGGGCTCTCTCATTTACATCCAGAATGGCAAAAGTCCTGCCGTCGGCAATAAAAATAGGATTCGGATCAGCATTGAACAGATTTCGGTATTTTCTTTCAGAGGCTATCAGTTCCATTTCAGACTGATTGAGCCTGTAAAGCATATGTTTAAACGAATCAGTCAGATGTATTATTTCATCTCCGGAGTGTTTTCTATAAATTTCGCACTTAGCGCAATCTTTAACCTTTTCCGGAAACTTTCCTGAAGGCTCTGACCAACATAGAGTATCCTGCACAAACCAGCACGGTATGTCTTTCACACCATATGCAGGACACTCTGTTTTTTTACAATTCGATTCTTCCCAACACTTAATAGTTCTGCCGACTTGAATTGTGGATCTTCCGTGACTGGCCAAGTCTGCCAGAGAGGTAAGCTTGGAAATAGGACGTGTAATATAATGAGAAAACCACAGTGTCAGAAAAAAACCCACGGCCCCCATAAAAATTAAGGTGCCTGCAATTTCACGGTTTCTAAACTCTATAATTCTTTTTTCTGTTGGTGACCAGCTAATCCCCACAGACAATACACCCAGCATACTTCTTTCTGTTCCGTGACATTTATTGCACGCTTTTTCATTTCTGATGGGCATTGCATGGCTGATAACTTTTTCTTTCCCATAGTATTCAAAGCCATTAACCAGGCTGTTACTTCGCAAACTCCTTTTAGTAATTTCAGAATTAATTGAACTTCCGATAAGACCTGCATCACCGGCATGCTTTATAATTCCATCCCAATCACAAAGAATGATTCTATGTAACTCTTCAGCTTCATTCAAATCTTCCAATATCTTCTGAACATATTCCATCTCGCCGTCAAGCATTGGATATTCAATGCTGCGCATAACTATATTGCTGATCTTAAGCGCTCTGCTCTCTTGCTCCACAGTATGAAACTTTATCTGCCTTATTGTCTGGTAATAAGTAAAAAAACCCATTACGCTACACAAAATCAAGGAGATACCCAATATCATTTTATTTCTCAGGTTATTGCGAACAAGGTTTGCAATATTAGCTATTTTAAATGGCATCGGTAGAATTCCTCAATCATATCCCTCCGTTGTAACTTTGTGCCTGAACGGGGTTTACGTTCGGGCACGATTTACTCGAATGAATATTATACTTTTTTAGCTTTGCATAGAGTGTGCTTCGGCTGATGTTCAGTTTTTTTGCGACCTGCAATTTATTCCATCTATACTCCTCCAGCACTCTGACAAGAAACTTTCTTTCATTTTCTTGAAAAGAGCTTATTTTTTTGCTTTGGTTACAACTGGAAGATATATCAAGCGGCAGGCTTTGTTCGCTGATAAATTCATCCTTGGTAAGAATAAATGCGTGCTCAATAATATTTTCCAACTCCCTTACATTCCCGGGCCAACCGTAACACATCAATATGTCCATGGCTTCCGAAGAAACTCTTTTTATCTTTTTACTCCCTTGCGAATTCAGCCTTTTTAAAAAATGTTCAACCAGAAGTGATATATCATTTCGTCTCACCCTGAGTGGAGGAATATTTATTGGAATAACATTCAGGCGGTAATATAAGTCCTCCCTGAAGTTTCCATTTTCTACCTCTTTTTTTAAATCCTTATTGGTGGCCGCTATTACCCTGATATCCACCTCAATAGTTTTCATACCCCCCAATCTTTCAAATTTTTGAAATTGAAGAAATCTGAGAAGCTTAACCTGTGACATTGATGGAATTTCTCCGATTTCATCCAAAAAAAGAGTTCCCTTGTCCGCTGATTCAAATCGTCCGATCTTCAGATGCGTTGCCCCGGTAAAGGCTCCTTTCTCATAGCCGAATAACTCACTTTCAAGTAATGTTTGTGGATAGGCCGAACAATTCACAACAACAAAAGGTTTGTTTTTTCGATAACTATGTAAATGAACGGCTCTTGCTACAAGCTCTTTTCCGGAACCGCTTTCTCCCTGAATCAGCACAGCTGCATCGGTAGGAGCTATGTCTGAAATCAACCCATAGAGCTGCTGCATTTTATGATCTTTTCCGATAATACCTCCATAGCCTGAAAACATTTTGACCTTATTCTCCAGCTCCTTCATTTTTTCGTTGTTCAGGGCAATTCTTCTTATAATGCCTGCAACCTGCGAAAGCATAAGATAGAAAAAGCGTAAATCTTTTCCGGAAAAAACAGTATGCGCAGAGGCAAGCAAAATCACCCCCCCCAACAACATCCTTTTCCTTAATTATCGGAACAACGGACAGAGAGTTATAGGTGTCAAAACTCTTCAACCAGGGATATCCTTTAATACGCAATTCATCAATGTTCATGGGCCGACATATTGATGCAATAGTAGAAACAAAACTTTCTCTATCTTCCGTATCCGGATGCCTGAAACCGGCAGCCTCAACAAACCCGCTTTTTTCTTCGTTAAGAATAAGGGGGATTATCTCTTCAAAAGAAAGTATTTTTTTGGTTCGGTCAATTATAAAATCAAACGCTTCTCCCAGGGATTTCTTTTCACTGATTCCTCGGGTTATATCACAAAGGGTTTCCATTTCCTTGTACGATTTTTCAAGCTCTCCGGTCTTTTCTTTTACTGCCTTTTCAAGATCATACGTATAATTTTTGAGCTTTTTTTTGATCCTCAATCTCTCTTCAGCACGCTTTAATGCTATTGAAAGGGCCTCGTCGCTAACAGGTTTTGTTATAAAATCGGATGCCTCAAGCTGTAATGATTTCACAGCGAGTTTCATATCTGCGTGACCTGTTATTACAATCACCTCTGCCTCCGGATTTATCTGTTTTATCCTTCTTAAAACATCTATACCGTATGGCGCGGGCATTTTTATATCCGTTAAAACAATAGAAGGGGTCTCCTGTTCAAAAAGTTCAATTCCGCGCTTTCCGTTTTCCGCTGTTATAACATCATACCCCTCACTTCTTAGCGATATGCTCAGTAA
>Ga0255431_1055_pt1 | contig 20883 bp, 16 predicted proteins | sample ANMaggSeSYBR02J5_FD_182633 | JGI IMG/M metagenome (GOLD analysis project Ga0255431, IMG submission 182633) | Sediment cell enrichment communities from methane seep in Santa Monica Basin, California, United Staets - ANME aggregate JGI... | ecosystem: Environmental > Aquatic > Marine > Cold seeps >... | reverse complement strand
CCTGGTATCGCAGGGCTTATTTTCAAGCCTGGTACAATTTTGCTCTTGTTTTTCCAAAAGGCATTGAAAGGCTTGAGGGGAGAAAAGAATGGCAACATGTGGCAGCAAGAATGGCAATTGATCAAGGCCCGTATTTTGCCATTATAGACAGAATGGCAATTGAACTAAAACCTCTATTAATAGACCAGGATGTCCCTTCATGGATTGAGCGTATCTACGAGTTTCAGTCCACTAAAGCCAAAGCGGCCAAGCTGGAGATCGGAAGCAAGGGGGCTCTGGCAAAAGTTGCAACAAAAGGGAAAACCATTATTTCCAAATTAGAAAAAAAGATCGCCAAAACCGGGGGCAAAAAAACTCTGGAATCTCAGTTGCTATCTGCAAAAGCGTTTCAAGAATATCAAAAAGCGCTGGCCGAGGTTACGCCGGCGGCTGCTTCAAAAACGACAGCTTACCATATGGCCGTTCAGGTCTTTAATGAAGATCCAACTACTATCAAATCTCCTTTTTTTGTTGCCCGCAGAGCCTGTGATAAGCTCTTTGTTTCGATGCCCGGCAGCAAATCATTCGACGATGACAGGATCTTTTGGAAACTGGTAACCGGCCCTTTTGATTATTTATGGAATTTTGTTTGCTCGGAAACTGCTTGCTATCTCCAGGACCTCTGGGAAAAGGAAGTTTTGGTGGAAATCCAGGGAGTGTTTGATCAAAAAACCTTAAACCAGATCCTTCTCGGTCAGGATGGTTATGCTGTAAAATTCGTGAATGGGCCGGCCGCACCATTTGTCAGCAGAAGTCCGCGAAAAGGTTATTATGCAAAACAAGTGTTGGACCGGACCATACCTTTTGATAGTTTTTTTCTTTCTTTTTTGACCAAAGGCTCCAAAATAGTAAAACTTGTAAAAGCGAATTACACAGTCTCAATCAAAGGGCTGCCCACTGATACAAATCAGAAAGCCCAGATAAGACCACATGCGACCCGTCTTGAACTTCAGTGCCCGGACAAAGTCCAAAAGTTGATCAATTTCCATTACCCTGTGAAAAAGACCTTTAGATGGTCACCCGAAAGCTGTGGAGATGTCATTTTTCAAATTGAAGTAGGCGACCTTGTATTGACTAAAAAGTATACGGGTTATCGAGCGTTCTCTAAATTTTTAAAGGATTTCGCTGATGGACAGCGAACTTTTTATTCAAGGGAATTTCCTGAGCATCAGGCAGCTCTAAAACGTTTGGGAATCAAATATATCAAGGTGAATTATCAGTTCAAAGGTCACAAGCCGATTATAACGCTTCTTACAACTGATCCGGGCAAAGCGCCGGGAAATATTGCAAAATGCTGGGATTAGTAAAATCAAAGCGTATCTGGAACTGGGCCGCCTGGGGCAAGCATCCTGTGGTTAGAGACTATTTCAGAGTTGGTTCAAACGATCCTCTTTTAAAGGCATTTTTTGATTGGGTTGAAACAGGTCATAGTATGTTAGGTTCAAAACGTGACTATTCTTCAAATTGCTATTCATGGCGTTTCTGGGCCAGAGGTTCTGAAAAAAATAACATTGTTTGCGGTGTTGGAAGGGACAGCAGTGACAGCCTTGGCCGGTCATATCCGCTTATGATTATCGGAACCGGTCCTCTGCAAGAATGGAATGCTCACTGGGACATTTTACCCCTTGCCTGTGAAAAAACCTGGAGTCAGATAGAGTATCTAACCACAAAAAGGTTTCTGGATTTTAAACAAATGGAAGATGGAGTTCGAATCATAAAACCACCTTCTCCCAACTGGTCAGAGTTTACAAATCAAAGAAGTAGCCAATTTGAGTATTCTTCCAATAACAGGTTGTGTAATCAAAATCTTAGAGGCATAAAAGAGAAAGTCGATAGCTTGACAAAAAAGACTGAATTTTTTGTTCCGCTCGACAGTGTATTGTCCAATGACCCGATTACATTGGCATGTCTATGGCATTCCTCCTTAAAATCACGTCTTCAGGAAATTCCGAATGCAGTCTTTATGGGCGGGGTTCCAGATGATATTTATCTCGCGGTCTTTAAACGACCTTTAATTCCGGCTGATTTTGTTCGATTGTGGTCGGATAACATAGGGAAGAACTCATGAAAAATCCCTTTGTATATGGCGAAACTGTCAGTGGTGATAATTTTTGCAATCGCAAAAAGGAAATAAAAGAGCTGTCCGAAGATATCAGAAACGGCCAGAACATCATAATATTTTCTCCAAGAAGATATGGCAAAACATCTTTAATTAAAAAAGTTCTACGTAAAACAAAGGCAAAAGGAATCATTACTTTTTATATTGACCTGTATCCGGCTATTAATAAAAAAAAATTTATTGAGATATATGCAAGCGCCATATCAAGTGGAATCCACGGGAGTGTTCGCCAGGTTGTAAAAAAAATAAAGGAATATCTTCCAAGAATAATACCAAAGGTTGTTATGGATGATCAGTCTTTTCATCTTGAATTTGAATTTGACCGCTTAAATAATATTTCACCGCATATGGATGATCTCCTTAATGCAGCAAAAAAAATGGCTGACCGGAAAAAGAAAACAGCCGTTGTGGTTTTTGATGAGTTTCAGGAAATCGCAAATTTCGAAGATGATGAAATTGAAAGGAAAATGAGATCTGTATTTCAAAATCACAGGAATGTTTCCTATATTTTTATGGGAAGCAAGACACACTTGATGCGGGATATTTTTAACAACCCGAACCGACCTTTTTACAAGAGCGGAAAACACTATCCTTTGGGCAAAATTGATCCTGAAGAATTAAGCATTTTTGCCAAAAAAAAATTTTTAGAACAAAAAATTACAATCGGCAAAAATGAATTAAACGTCCTATTAGATGTAACTGAATGTCATCCCTATTATTTCCAGATGCTTTGCCATGTTTTATGGGAATTGTGCCTGGAAAACAGGATAATAGCTGAAGATGATATTGACAAGGCTCTTGAAATTCTTGTTTCAAGGGAGTCGAGCGTTTATATTGCCATATGGGAAGAACTGACTATCAAACAAAAAAATCTGTTGGCCGCCCTGGCAAAGGAAGAATACCCGGAAATCTTCAGTAAAAAGTTTTTAGAAACATACGGCATTGGCCCAGCTTCATCCATCCAGAAAGCACTAAAAAAATTGTTGAAAAAGGAACTGGTTCAGCAAGAAAATGGCAGCTATGTAATCTACGATCTGTTTTTCAAGAAATGGATCAGGCGTATCTGGTAGCTCTTAACATGTATTACGCCAATGGCGTTACGCTGTCAGCGTAATTCAAAAGACATCCACACTTCGATATTCATCATTTCCTGTTCGACATTCATCATTCAATTGGTGCTTCTTGGCACCGAAATGGTTACGTTTTGTTCTATGTATTGCACCCCTTGTAATCTCAAGAAATTACAGTAGGATTGGCTCTGCCCACCAATCTACGTAGTTTGCAGAGATCGCCAGTTGATGGTGGGCAGAGCCCACCCTACGAATTGTCCCATTTTAAGTTGGTAGCCTAAACCGGCTACGAACGTAAGCCGGGACACCTTTCGGCGGCGAGATCCAAAAAGTTGCTGGTGAATTTTAAGGCTACCAAAGATAACGAATTGGGTACTGGGTAATAAGCGGATCAGGGGTAAGAATTATTAGCGAATGCTCAATAGCCTGACATACAAGCATCCGGTCAAAAGGATCTTTGTGAGGAGTAGGTAGTTTACATAGGTGCAGAGTGTCTTGTTCCGATAAATCTAAAGGGGTGACCAAGTGTCTTTTCCGCTCTTTGGGAATAATTGGAAGAAAGCTCATTACTTCCAATGGTCAACCAGAGAAAAGTGCAGGTGTCGAGGAGAAGTTTCACGAGCCTTTGCCATTAAAAGCAGCAACAATATCATCCGGAAGAGGCTCAAAAAAAGCATCACTAATTTGAAAATCAGGATATTCTTTGCCAGCCAGACCAATTGGACGTTTTTTATTTGGGAGTGCTGCAATTGGTTTTATTTCAGCAATAGGCACATTCCGTTTGCAAACTATTACGGTTTCTCCGTTGCTAACTTTTGCAAGGCAGCTTGAGAAATGAGTTTTTATTTCATTTATATTTAAGTTTATCATGGTTCTATTGTAAGTCACAATGTTGGTCATGTCAACGACGTACAGCAATTCTCATTATGGAATTTGCCAATCATATTTAATAAATACAGATTGTTATTAATCTTGTATTTTTATGATACACTTCAAGCTCTCTCAGAAAAATGAGAATTTCAACGAAATTCGACGAAAAACAAAGTGGTCAACAATAGACAAAAAATCACAACTATTTGATATATTGTAGAATATCTCATAATGAGAATTGCTGTGCCATTACCTAATTCCTTGAATTAGTGAATACCAAGTTTTGTCCACAACCAACTGTTTTTTTAGTAATTTTTGATTATTTTACGAGAGCGGAGTGGATAGCCCGTAAGCCCTTTTATGTTAGCCGAAGGTCTGACATATGGTTTGTCTTGGATTCAGATAGACCTATGCGCTTATTCGTTAGAGAGTTTTCAGATGACCCCTGACTCCTGCTTTTATATCTTATAAATTATTCTTTCGTCAGTAATTATTATATCGACATGTTTGTCGTGGGATTCAACGGGAACTTGCTGAATAATTTGGCACTCAAGGGATATGGACACCTTTCTGGTCGTTATAGAAAGGTTAGGAATAAATCTGTCGTAATATCCTTCTCCAGTTCCTATTCTTCCCCCTTTTTCGTCAAAAGCAACCCCCGGGATAATTGATAGATCAATACAGTCAATGGGTACTATTTTGCAGCGATTAATATCCGGTTCCGGAATACCTCTCTGACCAATTATCAGATCATTATCAAGGTCATCAACTTTCATCAATTTCATTCCATGTTTTTTGATATCAAAGGCAGGAAGAATTACAATTTTGTTGAAGTCGAAACATTTTTGTAAAATATTACGGGAAGTTACTTCCAATTTTTTATTAACATAAAGCAAAACAATTTTTGCTTCACGAAAGTTTGCAAATTCAAACAAGTTATCCTCAATTTGTTTGGTTTTTTTTGATAGTTCTTTATCAGAAAGCCCTTCGAGTTTCTTTGCTATATCATCACGTATTCCTTGTTTTTTTTCTCGAATTTCTTCCAAAACATCCCCCTGCCCCCCCTTAAAGGGAGGAATAAGTTATTTCGTCCACGTTTCTAATTAATGTATACAAATTAGGTAATTAAAGTCAACTCGCAATTATTATTGACCAAACAATTACTCTATGATAATTTTAACACAATTACCATAACATTAGGCAGTTCAAGCTCTATCTCACTTTGTTCTATCCGAAGATAGAACCACTTCTAAAAAATATAAATCGGCAAATTAAAGATGCCGTATAATAGCTAAAACATAGGTATGTTATGCTGGAAATCAAGTTTGTTATTCAAAATTTATCTTTAATTCAAGAAGTTCTTTCAGCACGAGGTGAAACAGCGGATCTTGAAAGTTTAGTAAGTTGCGACGTAAAACGCAGAGATTTTCTTCTTGAGATAGAAGCTTTGAGGCATCAACGCAATAAGGTCTCCGATCAGATAGCAATTATGAAAAAAGAGGGTGAAAACACAAAAGATTTTGTAAATGAAATGCGTGAAGTTTCTGGCCGGATTAAAAATTTAGAAAAATTTTTGACCGAAATGGAAGAAAAAGTAAAAAACATCCTTATTAGATTGCCCAATATCCCTCACGCATCTGTTCCTGCAGGAAAAGATAGTTCTGAAAATAAAACCATAAGACAAGTTGGGAAATGCCCGGATTTTGATTTTGAACCCAAACCCCATTGGTTACTCGGCGAAAATCTTGGAATTTTTGATTTTGACAGAGCTTCCAGGATTACCGGAGCGCGTTTTCCTCTCTATTTGGGAAAAGGAGCAAAATTAGAAAGATCTCTGATTAATTTTATGCTTGATGTTCATACTACAGAAAATCATTATAAAGAAATTCTTCCTCCTTTTATTGTAAATCGTAAGAGCATGACCAATACCGGACAGTTGCCTAAGTTTGAAGAGGATCTTTTCAAGCTGAGTGGCTGGGATTATTTTATGATACCAACCGCTGAAGTACCGTTGACCAATATTCACCAGAATGAAATATTGGAAGAATACAAGCTGCCCATTTTATACACTGCCTGTACTCCATGTTTTCGGTCTGAGGCCGGGTCTTATGGAAAGGATACAAAGGGATTAATAAGACAGCATCAATTTAACAAGATTGAGCTGGTCAAATTTTCAACACCCGAAAACTCATATGACGAGCTTGAGAAACTATTAAATAATGCGGAAGAAATTCTTAAAAAGTTGAATCTTCCTTATCGTGTGGTTGATCTTTGTACCGGAGATCTTGGTTTTTCCGCCGCTAAAACATATGATATTGAAGTCTGGATGCCGGCCCAGGGTGTTTATAGAGAAATTTCGTCTTGCAGTAATTTTGAAAGCTTTCAGGCAAGGCGTGCAAATATCAGATTCAGGAGGAAAGGGAAAAAAGGAACCGAACTTGTGCATACATTGAATGGATCCGGCCTTGCTGTTGGCCGTACGGTTGCGGCTATACTTGAAAACTTCCAGAATTTGGACGGATCTGTAGCAATTCCTGAAGCACTTCAACCATATATGAAGATTTCGTCAATTCAAAAAGAGAAGGCTTGAAAGCGGTTACAAAAAGAATCTATCTATGAAACTTGAAAATTTTCCTGAAGATATTCAGCCGTATCTGATTCCCGATCCAGGTTCAGCTCAGGAAGGGAGGCTTATATATCGCTGTTTGGGATGCGGACTGGAATACGGTATAAAAAAATTGCTATACACATGTCCGGAGTGCGGGCAGGTATTGCTTATTTATGATGCAAATTTTGACAGGCTTAAAAAAATTCCCGGAGAATTGTGGCACAGGATTTTTGATTATCGCAAGATGCTCAAAATTTCCGCTCTAAAAGGAATTTATTTATATCATGAATTTATTGGTCCGATTATACCTCTGGATTCAATTATTTATCTCGGAGAAGGACATACACCGGTTATTGAAGCAAATTCTTTTTTGCAGAAAAAGGCCGGAATCAGATTTTACTTTAAAAACGATGGACAGAATCCAAGTGCGTCCTTTAAAGACAGGGGTATGGCAAGCGCTTTGAGCTATATATCCTTTATCGTAAGCAAGGGATATATTTCTTCTGATATCCTGGCAATATGCGCTTCTACGGGAGATACTTCCGCATCTGCGGCATTATATGCCTCTTATCTTAAGCCCAATGTAAAATCAGCGGTACTTCTTCCACATAAGAAAGTAACTCCGCAACAATTGTCGCAACCTTTGGGAAGCGGGGCATCAGTGTTTGAAATTCCAGGTGTGTTTGACGACTGCATGAAAGTTGTTGAAGCTTTGTCGGAGAAATATAATGTAGCGCTGTTAAACTCCAAAAATGCCTGGAGGATACTTGGTCAGGAGTCATATTCGTATGAGATCGCCCAGGATTTTGAATATGATATGAGCAACAAGGTCATAATATTACCTATCGGCAATGCAGGTAATATTACAGCAGTTATGAGCGGATTTTTAAAATTTTTTGAAACAGGGATTATAAAGACATTGCCAAAAATAATCGGTGTGCAGTCAAGGCATGCCAACCCTGTTTACAAATATTATTTGGAGCCTGATGCGGAAAAACGGAAATTTGTTCCCGTAACAGTAAAGCCCAGCGTGGCTCAGGCAGCTATGATCGGCAATCCTGTATCAATGCCACGGGTAATTCATCTCGTTGATCTTTATAACAGAATGTCTGACAAACAGAATGTCTTTTTTGTTGAAGTGTCTGAGCAGGAGATCATGGACTGGGAGCTTCTCGCAAATCGAAACGGACACATCGCATGTACTCATGGCGGAGAATCATTGGCAGCTCTTGTTTCAGCATATGAGCAAAAAATTATTGGAAAAAATGATGTTGCCATCGTTGATTCAACCGCTCATGCATTAAAATTTTCGGGTTTTCAGGAGATGTATTTTGAAAATAACTTTCCGAAAGAATTTGAAATTTCTCCAAATCAGGATTTAATTAATTCTCCTGTTTTTGTCCGGCCAAAAGACCTTGAAAAAGTTCCTGCACCCGGCAAGCCATTAACTGGAAAAGATTTTCAACAATTTGTCAAACGTGTATCAGAAGAAATAGCTAATGCTCTAAATCTGAAAAAAGTGTAAACCGTAAACCTGATAACCCTTGAACCCTGAACCCCTGAACCCTGAACCTTAAATATGCTTAAATCATTAATATCCATTTTTCTGAGTTTAATAATATTTATCATAATCCCTCTTTATGATGTAAACGCAGCTTTTTTATATAAAAGCTATGTGATCAGGAAAGATAAAGGGCGGGATATTTTGTGCGATCCTTATATTGTTCAAAAAAATGATTGGATATTTAAGCTTTTCGAGCAAAGAGGTGAAATTTCACAAAAGGATTTTCCTGAATTTTTAACCATATTTAAACGTATTAATATAAATATTCATAACATAAATAGAATTTTACCCGGTCAGCATATTTTTATCCCCTTAAAGATGTTGAGCCGTGATTCTATTATGGGCCAATCTTCCGGAATCGTTACTATTCCATTTGTAACCATCTCAAGCATACCTGAAATTCTAAAAAACCACTCGACTGCATATACAATAAAACAAGGAGATTGTTTATCACGGATAGTTGTGCAAGGTTATCGCACGGATAGGGCAACAACAGAATTATATAGAGAAGGAATGAAATTGTTCAGGCTTATCAATCCGGAAATAGTTGATCCAAATTCTATCCATATCAATCAAAAAGTTTATATTCCCAATCCATCCATTAGAAACCAGTCCTGGTATAAATCTCTTTTTGATGCTTCCGGCAATATTGTAAAAAAAATTGTGCCGGACAATACAGTCAATTTATATGCAAAAGATAAAATAGAAATTAAACCGTCGTCTTTTAAGCAACTGGCTCAAGCCCTGGATGCAACACTCCTGAATAAAGGCATATACTATTTTCCGATACAAGGAGAAGAGGATTTCGGCTTAGATACTTCTATATTTCCTGTTATAGAGCTTAAAAATCAAAGCAGAATAATTTTTCAGGAATATGATATACAAGAATATGCTTTGAATGCGGTAAAATCATTTTGGAAGAATGTAATAATCGTTCCAATTTCGCATAGATTATCTTCAGAGCAACTATTTGATTTGGCTATTAATTCGGTATTCAAAAATAGTGTAAAAAACAAATTGTCATTTTCAGATCAGGGCATGGAAGTAAATATTACTGCAAAGTGGATAATTGAGACTGTTTGTATAAATTTTGTTGAAAATCCGGATGAACGTACACCAGGTTCAATTTGCCGCTATCTTGAATCCCGTGGCATAATTGTTAAAGATATAATTAAAGATAGAAAAATTATACATCATAATACAAAAAAGGATCAATTCTGTAGAGCTGATAAAAATGTATCTTTTATCAAAGACCGAGGAAAAAAAATCATTGTAAATGATTTGCTTAAAGCAATGGGCTACAGATATGAGCAAAACATCAACATTACATTTCCATACAAAGGGATTCAAGTTGAAGCCTTATCAAATCTCATATCGTTAAAAGATAATTCTCCACTGATTGTTGACTTCGGGGATATCTATGGTGAGGCACTAAAAGCTATTAAAAAGGCCGGCATGGATGTCATCCGAATAGATACAGGGGATAATATAAATACCATTATAGAAAAACTTCTTAAAGGTATTGGGCTTGATTACACAACCAATCCAATGCTTTTTGTCGCGCAAAGACCTAAAAAATATAATACTTCGTTAACTATACCAGGATTCCTAATTGCAGATGTTAATAGCCACAAAATACTTATATCAACAGTCCCTCTACACAGCGAGCTGGTTCAATTTTTAAGTGATAGAAACTTAAAAGTCATTTTTTGCGAACTTTTATGAATCAAGATCTCAGCACATTTCTTCCCCAAAAATCGTTCAACTTTGAATGAGCCCTTAAGTTAGCGCACCTTTGGTGCGGGCTTTTAGCTAATGGCTAATGGCTTTTAACTTCTTAATCTATCCGATACCTCCCTTGTCAATTTTAAAACCTTTTTTGCATTTTTCAGGCTTAAGGAACCTGTACCGCAACTTGGAGTTATTAAAGACTGAGACAGGATTTTAGACCTGTTAAATCCAAGAGTTTCTAAATCTCTCACTTTGTCTTCCCATCTTGTTACCAGCGAATCGGCTGTCTCTTTTTCGACATCCTTTGCTTTTGAAGTAGGCACTATGCCCCATGCAAGAATACGTCCTGATTCCACAAATTTTTTAATATGATCAGCGTAGAGAATAAATTTGTCAAAAAAAGAATAAGCATCAAAACTGATTATATCTGCTGAAGATTCGAAAACAAGCGACCAGTCAGTATTGGCGCAAACGTGTATTCCTGCGATACCGCCTTCTGAATGAACGGCTTCTATAACTTCTTCAAAACACTTTTTAACTTCTTCCTTTGATATGCTTATAAATGCCGATGAGCCGAAACCGGCAAGTATAGGTTCATCAAAAAAAATAATTGCAGGAACTCCGAATTTTGAAAGCTCTCTGACCTGCCATCCGGCCTTGAGAGCCAAAAGCTTTACAGCCGCATCCCTTATCTGTTCGTCATAAAATATGGCCTTTCCATTCTGGTCGTTCATTCCAGTGCAAAAAGTTACAGGACCTGTTGTTTGGCCTTTCACTGCAACTAAAGGAACGGAAACGGCCTTTAATTGCTTTGTAAGCTCAAAAAACCCTTTTGCCGTATCTTCTGTCAGAACAAATCTTGATTTGGCAAGGTCTGCCCCTCCTTCAACTACAGCTATGTAGTCCTCATAAAATTTCAGAAGATCTTCACCAAAACCTCCTGCGCTTGTATCTATATAAGTTCTTTCTTTTTCAACTACAATACCCGGCAAACCGGGAACAAACTGTGCGATCATTCCTTCTTCTTTATAAACCGGAAGCTGAACCCATAAGGGAATTTCAGGAGTATGTCTGAAAACAAGTTTTGTGGCTTCTGCATAGTCATCCATAGGAAGGCTTCCTATTAAAGCAGGAAGACCGTTTGCCTGAAAGTTTTTAATCACAATTCATTCTCCTTTCGTTTTTTTGTTCCTTATGAACGTGGACGACATAACTTCCACATTTCTTAACTATCATGAGATCAATAAGTTTACAAGAAATAGATAAGCTTGACGGCTTTATAAAAGATTGATACTAAATCTATGCTGATGTTATATTATATATTGATGATAATTATAAAATTGCGGCTTCTACAGGAATTGAAGCTGAACGAACCCAACAAACAAATAGGAGGATTTTATGTTTGGAATTGGTATGCCCGAACTTATAATAATACTTGTTATTATCCTGATTATATTCGGAGCAGGTAAACTGCCGGAAATAGGAGCAGGTGTAGGTAAGGCAATAAAAAATTTTAAAAGCGCAACAACCGACACTGAAAAAAAAGAAGCTGACAAACTGGAGAATGATAAAGGAGATAAATCATAAACTTTACAACCCCAGATATGCTTTTCTTACATTTTCATTTGAAAGAAGATTTTCTGCGGAATCTGAAAGAGTTATACATCCGTTCTCTATAACATAGCCCCTGTGAGCTGCTTTCAGCGCAAGATTTGCATTCTGTTCCACAAGAAAAACGGTTATCCGGTTTTCGATAGTTATTTTCTTTATGGTTTCAAATAGTTGTCTTAATATAAGAGGGGCCAGTCCCAGGGACGGTTCATCCAGCAACAAAAGCGTCGGCCTTGCCATTATTGCCCTTGAAATGGCAAGCATTTGCTGCTCGCCTCCGCTTAAAGTTCCCCCTGACTGATTCCTCCTTTGATCAAGAATCGGAAAAAGGTCAAAAATGTATTCCATATCTTTTTTTATATTTTTTTTGTCTGACCTTAAAAAGGCCCCCATGTCCAGATTTTCCAGAACCGTTAAATATGGAAAAATTCTTCGACCCTCAGGCACCTGGCTGATTCCAAGCGAAACGATCCTGTCCGGACTCATATTATGAATAGTTTTTCCCATAAAAGTGATTTCGCCTGAACGCGGTGGAACTAAACCCGAGATCGTCATAAGAGTTGTTGTTTTGCCCGCCCCGTTTGCACCGATAAGAGTTATAATTTCTCCTTTGGAAATCTCAATATTTACATTTTTCAGCACCTGAATATTTCCATAAAATGAATTTATATTCCTTAGCCTAAGCATCAAAATCCTCACCAAGGTAGGCTTTTATTACTATTGGATTATTAATTATATCACAAGGAGTTCCCTGTGCAATTTTTCTTCCATAATCCACAACAAATATCCTGTCGGACAGGCTCATAACCAACTTCATGTCATGCTCAATCATCAGTATGGAAATATTGTCTTCGTCTCGTAGTCTGGTTATCAGTTCGTCAAGTTCCCTGGTTTCCCGGGGATTCATTCCGGCGGCTGGTTCATCCAGAAGAAGCAGAAAAGGTTCAGTAGCCATTGCTCTTGCTATTTCAAGACGCCTTTGCGCTCCGTAAGGAAGATTTTTTGCAAACTCATTAACAAGGTGCGAAATGCCTGTTTTTTTTAAAATGTTGTAGCTGAAATCAACCACATCCTTTTCTTCTTTAATTGTTGACCTTCCTCTTAATATAGCACCAAGAATACCCGAAGAAGTACGGCAGTGGCGTCCGATCATAACATTCTCAAGAACAGTCATATTGGAAAAAAGACGGATATTTTGAAAAGTACGGGCTATACCTTTTTTTGTAACGTGATTTGGTTTTAACCCATTTATTTTTTTACGTTTTTTCCCTGGAGGTGAACTTAGTATTTCTCCTTCATTGGGATTGTATATTCCGGTTATACAGTTAAAAAAAGTTGTTTTGCCTGCCCCATTCGGACCGATAATGGCCGTTATTTCTCCTTCAACCACATTCAGATCAAGGTGGTCCAGAGCCCGCAGGCCGCCAAAATCCATAGTTAAATTTTTAACTTCCAGAATAGTATTCATGATCCTATTCATTAAATTTATAAGTGCGGCGTATATTGGAAATTATACCCTGAGGACGAAAGACCATCATGATTACCATAATGGCTCCAAAAATAAGCATTCTGTAGTCGGAAAAAGCTCTAAGATATTCAGGCAGAAGTATCAGGATTAAAGCTCCGATAATAACGCCTGAAATCGAACCCATGCCTCCCAGAACTACGATTGAAAGTATCATGGCTGATTCAAGGAAGGTAAAACTTGCGGGATTAATAAAAGTAGTTTTGGCGACAAATATTACACCAACCATTCCAGCCCATGTTGCACCAAGTGCAAAGGCCCTCAGCTTTGTCCTGGTTTTGTCAATTCCCATGGCCTGGCATGCTGTTTCGTCCTCTCTCAAAGCTATCCATGCCCTGCCTATTCTTGAATTCTGTAATCTATTAACTACAACAATCGTAAATATGACGAGACCGATCATAAGAAAATAAAGATATATGGTTGCAGCCTGAAGGGAAAATTGGATGCCGAAAAAACCCGGCCTGTCAATATTGGCAATGCCGCTTGGGCCAAAAGAGAATTCATTCCAGTTTTCCAATACAAGTCTGATTATCTCTCCAAACCCAAGGGTTACAATGGCAAGATAGTCACCTCGCAAACGCAGCACCGGAAAACCAAGAAGTATGCCGAAAATAAAGCCCAATACAGCTCCTATGGGGAGTGCCGACCAGAAACCAAGACCAAAATGGTGATTTAGCAATGCATAACTATAAGCGCCTACAGCATAAAAGGCAACATACCCAAGATCAAGCAACCCTGCAAGACCCACCACGATGTTAAGACCTAGACCAAGGACAATATACATTAAAGCGGTTGTCATTATACTGGTCTGATACATGGAAAAGATAAAAGGAAAAGCGACTGCGATAATAGTTAAGCCTGTCACTAAAGGAATATAGAATCTGCGTTCTTCCAATATCCTATGAATCAAAAAAGTTTTGCCTGATTCATCGGTCTCAGCTTGTTTTTCCCCGGCTTCCTTTTTTTTCAGCATATAACGCCAGACAAAGGAAAGCAAAAAACTGCCGATTCCTACGATAATCATGTTTTTCCAGCGCCATTCAACAATTTTCTCTATAGGATTGACACGGATTACCATTATAGGAAATGTCAAAAACATAAACCAGAGCGAAACAAGAAATGATTTTTTTATTTCTTGAAATTTAATCATTATACTTTTTTAGTTGTAACCCGCCCGAGAATGCCGGCAGGTCTGAATATAAGAATCAGCACAAGTAATCCAAAAGCAAAAACATCTTCATAATCACTTGAAACGTAACCGGTTGCAAAACTTTCTGTCAGCCCGAGAATAAGTGCGCCTAAAACAGCGCCGGGGATACTGCCTATTCCGCCAAGCACGGCAGCGGTAAAAGCTTTTATTCCAGCGATAAAACCAATATAAAAATTTATCTGACCAACATGGGAGGCAATCAGGACTCCGCCCAGTGCGGCTAATGCGGAGCCTATAACAAATGTTATAGAAATTACACGATTAACATTTACTCCAACAAGCATGGCCATATCCATGTCCTGGGCTGTTGCACGCATAGCCTTTCCTATTTTGGTAAACTTGATCAGAAAAGTCAGTAAAATCATAGCTGTTGAGGTAGTAATCAGAATGACTATTTCCGGTGAACTAATAATATACCTGTATGGCTTTATAAATTCAAATTCAGGAATAAGGTTAGGGAAGGGCAAAAAATCGGATGTTTGAGCCAACAGCACATAATTTTGAAGAAAAATTGACATGCCAATGGCGCTAATAAGAGGTGAAAGGCGCGGAGCATGACGAAGTGGCTTGTAAACTATCTTTTCAACGGTATAGCCATACGCCGAAGAATATATCACTGCCAATAGAGACGCCAGTACAATTACTGCAATCTCGTTAAAACCCAGTAATGTCAGAACACTTGTAAAAATAAGGGCGGTAAATGCACCTATCATATAAATTTCACCATGGGCAAAATTGATCAACTCAATAATGCCGTATACCATGGTATATCCAAGAGCAATAAGAGCATATATACTCCCTCGAGTCAGCCCCCCAAGAACAAGTTCAAGAAAATATTCCATTTATACAAAGTTACTTCGTAACGGTTGTCGATTCACGGTTAACAGAAATTTGAAAACTCAAAAGTAACTTGCTAACAACCGGGGATGGCGGGCACTTAAATTTAAGTGCCCGCCATCCCCGATTAATCTCATAATTGAATTTTCAAATTTCTGGTTAAGACTATTTCAATTTCACATAAATTCCGTCTACATTTAATCCCTTGTTAAGAAACAAACCATGGTTTGCGGTTGAAGTCAAGATCAGTGACACAAGTGTTTCACCAATTATATATTCTTGAATTCTTGAATATTAAATAATACACCACCGGCACAATAACCAGAGTAAACGCTGTTGAAGCAAAAAGTCCAAAGATTAATGCCCAGGCCAGACCGGAAAATATCGGGTCAAGGGTGATAGGCCAGGCGCCCAATGCTGTGGTTGCGGCAGTGAGTACTATCGGCCTGAAACGTATGGCGCCGCTTTGCAGGATGGCTTCCTTTAAGGGTAGCCCCTGCTTCAAGGCATCGTGGATAAATTCTATCAGGACAATAGAGTTCCTTACCACAATTCCTCCAAGCGCAATCATGCCGATCATACTGGTAGCAGTAAAAAACACCGGGTTTTGAAAGCCTTCTATCGGATGGTTTGTGAGCAGATTCAGAATCCGGAACCCGGGCATTATTCCGATTATTGTTACCGGGATAGCTGTCATAATAATCAATGGCATGAAAAAAGAGCCTGTCTGTATAATAAGAAGAACATAAATCCCGATCATTGCTGCTCCAAAAGCAATGCCCATATCTCGAAAAACCGTCAGGGTAATCCCCCACTCACCTTCTCCTGCCCACTCAACCCTGATTCCAGAGGGGACAGGATTCTTTTTAAGCTTTGATTGCATGTCCAGAATGGCCTCGGCAGGGGCTCGGCCTGCTGTCTCTCCGAAGACATACACGACCCTTTCTAAATTTTTATGATAGATTGTCTGGTCTTCCCGAGTATGTACAAATGTACCCAATTCGCCAAGCTGCACCATATGGCCGGTACTGGCCTTTACCGAAATCTGCGACAGATCCGCTACGCTTGATCTTTTTGCTCTCGGCAAGATTAATCTGATAAAAAGCGGCTGTCGTTCGCCAGCCAGATGTACTGTTGCCGGAGTACTTCCTGACAGGGATAGTCTCATTGTATGAATTATCGCGTCAGTGGATACGCCGTGCAAGGCAGACTTTTCTTTGTTTAGAACAAAATTGATTTTATCCCGGGGTGTCTCGACAATGTCATCAATATCGACCACAAATGGTTCCTCAAACATAACATCTTTGATATATGCAGAAGCTGAAATCAGCTCCTGATAGGACTTGTCAGGGTTGCCATAAATTTCAGCTACTATTGTGGAGATAACAGGGGGGCCGGGCGGCGCTTCTACAATTTTGATATTCGCATTCAAACGTTCAGCAATTTTTTCCAGGTTATTGCGCAATCGAAGTACTACTTCATGACTCTGCTGTTTACGCTTCGCCTTATCAGTCAGGTTTATTCTGATATCTGCAACATTGCTTCCCTTTCTCAAATAGTAATGCCGTACCAATCCGTTAAAATCTATTGGTGAAGCAGTCCCCACATAAGACACATAATTGGTTACCTCTGATACACGCTGTAAATACGATTCAAATGCCCTGACCACGGTATCGGTTGTTTCCAGTGTGGTTCCCTCTGGCATATCAATCACTATCTGAAACTCATTTTTATTATCAAAAGGAAGCATCTTCAGAGGAACCATACGAAATAGAGCAAGAGAAACAGACAAAAGCATCAAGACCACAACTCCGGCAAGCAGCATAGTACTTTTTTTACCTGACTCCAGAAACGGTGCTACTACCCTGCGATATCCATTTTTGATCCATCCGAAAGTAACGTCATGACTCCCTTTTTCCGTATCTTTTGCACCGGAAGCTTCACCAAACCGTTTCAGCAAATGATAGGAAAGCCATGGAACTATGGTCAAAGCACTCACCGTAGAAAAAGCCACTGTCAGCGGTACATTGGCTGCCATGGGCGCCATATAAGGGCCCATCATACCGGTAATGAAAAACAGCGGAATAAAAGAGACAATAATTGCAAGTGTTGACATAATGACCGGCGGCAATACTTCATTCACGGCATAAAGTGTAGCCAAAAGGGGCTTTCTTTTGCGCATCAGGATATGGCGCTGGATATTGTCCACATTGGTAATCGGGTCATCTACCACCAGACCCAGCGATAGGATCAAGGCAAAAAGGGTCACCCTGTTAATAGTGTAACCAAAAAGATAGTTGACAAACAGCGCCATGGCAAAGCTTATCGGCACGGCTATGGCCACGATCAGTGCTTCCCTCCACCCCATGGTGAATGCAATTAAACCGACAACAATAATAATGGCAAAAAAGAGCGAGGCTAATAGGTCGTCCACTTTCTGATTTGCGGTCTCACCGTAGTTTCTGGTAATTTCAACCCTTACACCGGACGGGATAACACTCTTTTTTAATTCCTCCACTTTTTGCAAAATATTCCTGGCAACAATAACCGCATTTGTTCCCTTTTTTTTGGCCAATGACAGCGTAACACCAGGAAATATTGTTCCATCAGGAAAGCCGATCCTGGAATAATTGAGCGCTTCTTCCGGCCCGTCAAAAACGCTTGCTATATCCCGAATGTAAACAGGGCGACCATCATAAACGGAAACCATCAATTTCTCAACATCACCGGAAACCGAAATAAATGAATCACTGCTCACAGTAATTTCTTTGTTCATGAGAGAAAAAGCGCCGGCAGTGATTGAAGCATCAGCGCCCTGCAGGGCATTGTGCACCTCCAGAGAAGATACACTTAGGCCGGCCATCCTCTCAGGATCAAGCTCAACTCGTATCTCCCGTCTCCGACCACCAACGATATCAGTACGTGAGATGTTCTCAACTTCTTCCAGCCTTGTAATGACTTCCTCACCAATACGGCGCAATTGATGATCATCATATATATCGGAATAAAGGGTTATATTAACAATCGGAACATCATCTATCTCGACCGGTTTAATTACCCAACCCCGCACGATGGGCGGCGCTTGATCAATATTCATGCTTATCTTGTTATGGAGCTTGACCAGCGAACGTTCCCTGTCTTCACCCACATAAAACCGGACTGTAATAACGGCCATGTCACGGCGGGACATCGAATAGACATATTCGACACCATCAATCTGCCAGAGCAGCTTTTCAAGTGGTGCTGCAACAAGTTTTTCCACCTCTTCGGCACTAGCGCCGGGGGATTGCACATAGACGTCAGCCAGGGGAACGACTATCTGAGGTTCTTCTTCGCGAGGTGTAATCAGGATGGCCGCAGTACCCGTGCAGACCGCAAGGATAATGAGGATAATGGCCAACCGGGATGTCAAAAATTTATTGACAACAGCGGCAATAAATCCACGCGGGGTATCATTTGCATTGTCATTCATTGGAATATATTTCCTTAATCTCATCCACAGATTTCGCAGATTTTCGCAGATTAGGAACGTGGACGAATTAACTTCCGCAAGTAGGCGCACAGATTTAGGTCAGGTTTGTTCGATCTACAATCACAAAAGTCGAAGGAATAGCGAGCTATTTCAAGATGTTTGTGATTGTAGATCGGGCAAAGATGGCCTGATGCTGTGATGCATAGTTGCGGAAGTTATTTCGTCCACGTTCCTTATTTAATTCCGGCATATTCGTTATTCCCTCAAAGCAATCTTTTCATTTCCATTCAGACCGGAAAGTATCTCCACTTTGCCATCCATCTTTTTTCCTGTTCTGACAAAACAATTGCACCATTGACCTTGTTTTTCTACTTTTACTACTTCCATCTGGCCGATACGATAAATGGCTCTTTCAGGTACGACTACGGCTTGACGCTCCCCAAGAGGTACCAGTAATCTGCCGAACATTCCTGGATAGAGGCCGGTGATAGCAGGAATAGCGGCTTTTACCAAGAATGTCCGGCTTAAAGGATCTGCCGACGGGATAACTTCTTCCACTATTCCACCAAGCGTAGTATCAAGAGCATCAATTGCCGCTTGTAATTTAGAACCCGGCAAAACCTTCTTGATTAATCCTTCCCGCACATAAGCCTCCAACCTTAGCGCTGCCGGAGCATGCAGAACGAGCAGAGGTTTTCCCTGCCAGGCTAAATCTCCCGGCTCGGCCAGGCGCTTTGCAACTTCTCCTGTTTTATGGGCAACGATTTTAGTATATCCGAGCGCAACACGCGCTTCTTCCACCACCTGTTTTGCCTGCTGCACTCCTGCTCCGGCCGCAACCGTACCCTTTTTGGCCCGCTCTACTCCAGCCTTTGCCTGTTTGTACGATGCTTCAGCCTGTTCAAGATCATCGCTGGTTGCGGCCTCCTGGTCAAAATATGTTTTTATTCTCTTATAGTTTGTATCAGTCTGAGCATAAACTGCCTGCGCCGCAATCAGCACCTGCTCAGCCTGGTCTTTCTTTGCCTTCACTGCCTCCAGCCCCTGTCGTGCCTGGTTCAATCTTGCCTGAAATTCCCGGTCATCCAAATAGATTAAAGGGGCTTCCTTTTTTATCTTATCTCCAGGCCGTACTACAATTTTCAGAATACGTCCGGTTATTTGGGCAGAGATATATGTTTCCGTTTTCGAGCGCACAGTCCCCACAGCCTCATACCATTCGGTGATCTGCTCCATCGCCGCATATGCTATTCTCTCAGGGGAAATTTTTTCCGTCTCTGTCGTTCTGAGTAATCCGGGTTCAATCAAGCCGGTCCGGAAGAAGCCACCCATATAGAGAATAAGCGCTATAAGAATAACCACACCGCCAATCAGCGAAAAAATTTTATAATATTTCCCCTGTTTATTCTTCATTGTTAGTTAACTCCTTGTTATTTAACTCTTTTCTGGCACATAATCCGCAGAATCCCAACGCCCGACCGATATCTGCCTGAGCCTTTTTACAGTCATAAAATGCAGATCGTTCTCTTACCCTAACAGTATTGCGCGCCAGTTCAGCATCCAGATATCGGGTGATGGTGGCTGATCCCCCTTCATACTGTTTCCTCACAAGGTTTAATGATTCTTCGGCCTGTGCAACACTTGCCCTGGCAACTGCAATCCTTGCCTTTGCCCCGGACAATCGTAAGTAGGAGGTTTTTACATCTAATTGTATGGCTTGTGTTGCCTTGCGATCAGCAGCCAGCATTTGGTTCAGTACTGAGCGCGCCTTCTCTATTCTGGCGGTGGTGCTGAACCCGGTAAAGAGATCCCAATTGAGAATAACTCCTGCCGCCCAATTAGCCCTGTCACTGGAATATGATAAACCTGAATCATCACTGTAGTATTTCCCGTGGGCATCAAGCCGCGGCATATATCCGCTCTTTTTCATATCCAGCGCCATCTTTGATTGAATGAGTTGTTGCCTCACCTTCAGCAATTCAGGCCGCATGCCGAATGCCTCAATAATACCGGCATTATAATCAGAAGGGAGTTCAACCGGGTACCATTCAGCGCCTGATAACTCTATCTTTGTATCAGCGTCAGCACCGAGCAGATTGGCCAGGGCTGCCACTGAAAGTTTATAATTGTTTCCGCCCTGATGGCATTTTCCCCGGCCTGTGCTAATCGGACATTCAATGAAAGAATGTCTGATTTTAGCGCGCCGCCTGCTTTGTATTTTACAATC
>Ga0255431_1054_pt1 | contig 20959 bp, 20 predicted proteins | sample ANMaggSeSYBR02J5_FD_182633 | JGI IMG/M metagenome (GOLD analysis project Ga0255431, IMG submission 182633) | Sediment cell enrichment communities from methane seep in Santa Monica Basin, California, United Staets - ANME aggregate JGI... | ecosystem: Environmental > Aquatic > Marine > Cold seeps >... | reverse complement strand
AAAAGCAGTATCCCTTATTGCCAGGAAATCGGCAGTAATGCCGCCCGATTCCATCATCTCAAGGCTTATCCCTGGCAGGGTTGCTGTACGTACGCCAGCCTTATTGGCATTGATCCTGGCATGTGTATGGGTCAGGGACTTGCTGGTGGGCGCCAGTACAACGTCGGCAGCAGCAAATGCATCTGCCACGACCTTAGGGGGCTCCTGGCCGTGTACTTCCCTGGGCTCCATGGTCATTAATATAGGGTCACAGCCCAGCTCTACAGCCCTGTCATAAAATGTGCGTGCGATTGAAGGATGCGTAGCAGTATCTGTAATTACCAGAACAACTTCTCCAGGCTTCACTGCCATGCAGGTTTCCAGTACAATGTCGGTGCTGTTTTTTAATGTCATAATTGATCCTTACCTGTGAGACTTATGGGAAAAGCCTGGTTTCTGAACGTATGGGAAAGTATATTCTTTCTTGCAGCCTTAGAAAATGCGAACGAAGTGAGCATTTTCTTGATATTTCTGTTTTACTGTCTAAACCCAACGGTATATAGCTTTGTGCCTGGCACAGAATCTAACTATTAAGGAACGAAAAATGCAGTTGTAGAATTAAGTGATCTTGAATATCGGGTGATCCAAAATTTTGCCGATACCGATATATATCATAATATCTTATATCGGATAAGTTAAATTATGTCCAATACCGATACCCCATTAATTCAAGAAAATATTCTTTCACGTATTAATGAAAAAATTCAAATATTGAATTCAAAATGGCCTCTACCAGTTGATGCTGTGAACAGACTAAAAGAAGAGGTTCGACTGTACCATACATACCATTCAAATGCCATTGAAGGAAATACCCTAACACTTCCAGAAACAAAACTTGTTCTCGAAGAAGGCATAACAATCGGTGGAAAGTCATTAAAGGATCATCTCGAAGCTACCAATAATGCAAAGGCGTTTGATTTATTGGAAGATATCGCTAAAAGCAATAAAGGAATAGATCATGTTGTTATACAGCTTATCCATGAAATTGTTACTGCCGGTATTCTTGAGGAAGCAGGAAAATATCGTACTAAAAATGTAAGAATAACTGGTGCGATAAAAACACCTCCCGACTGGTCAAAAGTTATCATATTATTGGATGAATTGATCAATAAAATCGATCAAAGTAACATGCATCCTATTGAAACTGTTGCTTTTTTCCATCATAGATTTGTAGAGATTCATCCATTCATAGATGGGAATGGGAGAGTAGCACGTTTGCTGACAAACTTATACTTAATTACCAAAGGTTATCCCACTATTGTTCTGAAAACAGAAGATAAAAGGAAATATTACAAACTTCTTAAGTCTTCAGATAACGGAAACCTGTCCCCATTTGTCAATTTCATTGCTAAAGCTGTAGATGAGAGCATTACAATGTATCTGTCAATCTTCGGTGGAACTGATGAATTGCTGCCTCTAAAAGAACTTGCTAAGGTAACTACATATTCTCAAGAATACTTGAGCCTGCGAGCCAGACAGGGAGTTTTGGATGCAGTCAAGATCGGAAGAGTATGGTATTCATCAAAACGTGCTTTAAGAGAATACAGTTTACGATATGGCAATAGGGATTAAATGTACGTGCCCTTTTTTGATCCTGGAAGTCAACGACCTCGGGCTGAAGCGCCGAGGCATCCCGGCGTGGGTGCATGAAGATATCTAACGTATAGATTTTATTTGGCCTAATGACATCTATACACGTCATATACCATTCCATGTGTCTCCCCGCATTTTGTACATACTAAATAATAATCATCTTCTATAACCCACTCATGATAACAACTAAAAAGATCGGAAATAAAATTTGTTATTAAAAAATATGTGCCAATTAAAAAAAATTATAATATATACTGCATTTTCATTCTATCATCACTTACTTTAATTTCTCCATATTCTTTTTCATATGCTTTTAATTCCTCATCTAGATTAATTAGCAATTTTTTAGCTGCTTCTCTGGTTAAAATCACTAAACCGTCGGAATGAAAAGCCCAACTGTCTTCTACTTGAAACTTTTCGTTAAATAATTCTAAACGAAAATCAATATCAGTTTTTGATAATTGAACATTTGTTGCATATATTTTTGTGAATAAAGACGTTCTAAAAACTGAGATTTGTTGTTGTTCAGTTATTTCATTTGATTCGTTGCTCATTACTATTCCCTACGCTGATACTAAAATTGGTGAAGTTAACCTTTTTACAGGTTTCATTCGATTGGTTTTTCCTTGATCAATCGACATTATTATGAAATCACATATCGGTTCAACATAAAACCTATTCTGTTCACGAAAAGAAGATGAACCTATCATACTTCTTATTTTGTCTTTCGATTCTTCTTCTTCTAATGGATTTTCAGCTTGTTTAAAGCTATGTGCTAGTGAAGCACTAACTAGCATTTTTACTATTTTATTGTCTCGTAATTGATAGGTTTTCAAATTGCCTAATTCTTCGATTATTTCCAAGATTTCGTTATGGATCATTTCAGGAATTTTTTTGTTTACGGTGGTTCTTGAAAGTCCAGTAAACTCGCTAATTTCTGTTTGGTTGTAAAAATTGTCCATGTTTTCTGCAAGGAAATCTATGATTTTAATTTCGGACGCATCTCCGAGAAAATCTTCTAGTGCCATAATTGTCAACTCCTAAATTAAAAATTATGTATTATGCTTACGTTTTTGTAGTATGTTCATTAATATGTACCACTTACTCAATATATACATAGTATATACTTATTGTATTTAAAGATAATTGAACACCCTGTTAAATGAAATGTACAACAAAGTTATTAATACCTTTTACCATTAAATTACTTATGAGTTGTGGGTTTTTGGAATACGAATTATTTATCATATGGAAAATATGTTTAAAAAATCGATGGTGTAATAAACACATAGCTAAAAGGGATTTGTGTAAAGGTAGACCTAAACACGAAATTGATTTATACATGGATGCTGTCAAAAGTTTAGTGAAAGTTAATTTTTTAAAGGAATATAACTCTCAAGGAAGAAAAGACATTTGTATTCTTAAACAGAATAGAAGTAAGGCTATAGAAGCTTTAACATCTCACCAAAACGAATACGATTTTATTAAACATACTGAATATATAAGGTAAATTTTATACGTGCCCCTCTTTAATACTGAATTTGAGATATTTTTCAAAAATATTCACGATGCACAAAGTCACTGGTATACCCCGGACAAATGTCCAAGGCCTGTATATAGCGATTATCCACTATTAACCTCCTGTTGTGCTCATATGAATTATATACTAAGATCTATTTCTCGACTACATCCCAGCCAATTCCCACAGAGCTACAATACCAACTTGAAGCACATAGATGGTCACCGCAGTATTCCTTCAAATGTGGAAACTCATTCCTGAGCACCCTGCTACTTCAACCTTTGATCATCTTTGATATATAACTTGCAAAATAGTTTCTTGACCATAATTATCATTATCCTCCTCTCTACTGTTACATCTCTGCAAGCTCTCTGACACCAAAATATTTTACAATCCCATTCCAGTTCAGTCCTCCTGGTACATCTTAAATGTGATCAGCACCAGTGCAACCACAGAAACCTTCCATTCACTTTCCTTTAACCTATCAACCAGCCAGTCAAGGGAATCGCCCACATTCCCGGACCTGCCATCAAATATCAGTGATTGTACAACCAGGCAGGAAGTTGCCATGTACCTCCAGTTAGCATCCGTGCACTGCGCCAGCAACCATGAAGAATTGCGCCGGATATGGTCAGCCATGCCTTTAGCATCCTGGTGTATCAGTGCCGAGTTTATCAGGGCAACGGTACCCGGGTGCATCCATTTCCCTGGAAAGTTATTAAGCAGCCAGTCTACCCCCTGCCGGTTCTGCCTGCCCATGACCCCCAGCACGATGAGGGCATAACAGGTGTCATATACATCATCGTTCCACGAACCATGGTCGGACTGTATTTCCTCCAGCCAGTTCAACGTATCCTCACAGGATATGCCGCATTCCACAAGTGCAGCGCAAGCCCTGGCAGTATCCCGCACCGGATTGCCTGATTCCCAGTAATCTCCTGATCTGGTATGCTGCAGCCACTCAATTGCCTTTCCGGCATCCCGTCCCCACAGGCACAGTGCCTTCGCTATCTGTGATGCCTCTTTTACACTGGTAATTTGCACAACCCCCAGCCAGTCAAGGGCACGTTTCGAAAAGTCAGTTTTCTTTCCAGGATACATTGCACAATATTGCGGATTCAACAAATTAACAGTATCGATGTTTTTGGTTCTTCGCTATTTTAAGTGGGTAGATGGGATTAAGATATCCTTTCGAAGTTATTTATTAACCCATCTTCGTCAGTTTAAAATAAAAACAACAACAGTAGACTACCCCTATTTTCGAGTCTGTTCTTAAACTCTCCCGATACCGATTGATCTCAAGTAGCTGCCCTCTAACAGATAACCACAATTAAATAATTCCAAAATACTCTTCTGTTCCTCCGTTGTCGGTATAAGTTTCTTTCCACTATATTTTGTACCATTCACGCTTATTTTCCCTATTTCCGACCTTTTCAGCGTTTTGTGAACCTTTCTCACACTACCTATGCCTTCTTTCGGCTGTACCCTTAGCTTGTTTGTCACCGTCATATCCAGTAAGTAAGACAGTATGCATATCGTATAGTGGGCACGAACATGCTCCTTTGTGTAGACGAAAGTAGGCTTGAACTTCAGGAATGATTTCACTTCCTTGAATGCCTCTTCTACTCGATTCTTATCTCGATATGATTTAATAAATTCTTCCGGTCCAAGTCTGGGTGCATCCTGCGAGTATCACAAGTGCTATCAGGCAGACACAAGTTCTCCTGAACATTTTCGATGTTGTTTCTGATAACTCAATTCCATATTTCACTTATATCTCCTCTAGCGTCAAGTCAAGCATAAAGTGTCGCACTAATTTTTTTAAATACACCTACGACATACAATATATGTTGGATGGTCGCTATACGTTTCATGGTTGACTTGACACTAGTATGTTGTACTTATTACTGATCTTTCTTTCTTAATAGAACCGCTGCAATCAACGTCCCGATCACTGCAACCACTACGATGAATCCGGATAATCCAAATATCCCGCCGGGTGTTGATCTTGGCGTTGGTGCTGACAATGTTACTGATGGTCCAGGTCCTGCGCCGACAGAGCGCACCCTGATCGGCAACTCAAGCGTGTAGTCCTCAGCATTCTCCATATCCTCTTTGAAATAGTAGATCACTCTACCTTCCACAGTGAAGTTGCCGACCTGGTTTGCAGCGATCGCAACCTCGATATCCCTGCCCACGCCCGGTTCAATCTTGTAATCTGATGTGAACTGCCAGGCTCCTGACATGGCAAACCCGGAAGAGACAACGCTCATGCCAGACGGTGGGATTACGATAACCTGGACATGCATAACCGGCTTTGTTATCAGGTTTACGGCCGAGAGCTTGAGCAGAATGTTGTCTCCGATCACGACATCAGTCCGCTCACCGTGCAGCTTTACGCTTGCGTTCTGTGGCGCAGTGGGCAGCAGTCCAGCCGATGTGACGACTGTGAGCGTTGCGCTATTTAACCTGCTGGTCTAGTTCTCTCTGCGCTTATCAGAATACGACACCTCTGCCGGATCCAGGAGAATATAAAGTTCAATCAGTCTAAGCAATAATAACGGGAGTGAACCAAACAAAATCTGTCTTAGCGATAGCTGTCGATTTTTATGAAATGTTTATTTCGGTGTATCCGTGTCGGTCGCAGCCCTGCCTATATGTGACGTTAATAGATCAACCGCCATAATGCTGTCGAGCGAAGCGAACCCCGAAGGGGCGACAGCTTTATGAGCGGTTGATTTTAGTCACGTTGTCAGGGGTGACACGGAATACAGAACAAGAACATGTATATTTCGGGCATTTGGGGAGGGAGCGGTCCTGCCTCGTGATGAACAAAACCGAAAGGTATAATAGTACGTTCATCTGTGGTTCGTTATAGTTTAAAAGACCAGAAAAAATTAAAAAGTCTCAGAGCTAGGGGGAATCTCATGTATAAGGCCTGAGGTTGCATTGACCATGTTTTGTCACAACCGCAGCAGAGCTGCGGGATATAACGATCGAGATTAAAATCCAGTTATTTTTGTATTTTTAAAATATATTGTCTGGATCTGTCACGCTTCTAATGAAATCTGGATATTATTAAGAGTACCTTCACACAAACCATTGGCGTTTTATCTTGACTAATTTGCCACCACTTTTTGTTTTAGTCAGTTGTCCATAATGATAGCATGCAGGATCATATATTTTATCCAACCCTTTGGAATACTGATCATTCCCATCACTATAGAATTCAATTGGATTGGATGAGGTTGTTTTCTCCATTCCATTTATTACACGCTTCAGAAAAGTGTCACATGTATCCTGAGTTCTTTTTCCTACTGCAAAACCCACTATGAACTTTATATCTCGTTTGATTCCTGCGTAAACCCATGCATCGCCTTCGAAATCTGTATTTTTTTTTCCTCCGTCCACATTTTTTTGTTTTTATTTACGAAAGTCCACATTTCATCAAGTTCAACCGCCCCCACCTTTGCTTTACCTGCCATCAATGCGTTGAACTCACCTGCATGAAGTATTGTGTCGCCTATAACTCTTGAGATTGTTACAAGAGTTAAACCAGTTACACGAGATATGGCTCGATCCCCCATCATTTCGACTAGAAGTTTGCCAATTAATATTAGCTGTTCTTCTGAAATATGTCGGCGGTACATCGGAGTGTTGGAAGTCTCAACAAAGAATGTTTTGCAATGCATGCATTCAAATCGTTGATGGCCAGCAGAATTCTTACCCTGTTTTCGAATATCTTTACCTTTCACATTTAAATAATACTTGCAGTCTGGATTTGGACATACACCGTTACTTTGGGTCCTTGGACGGGACATGATATTCACCACATCCCCATATTGTCAAAGTACTATTTATTATCTACTGTTAAGTAGTTCACCACCCGGAAGTAGGCCGGTTCGTGATGACATTTGGAATGTTTGTTGATTTGTTCAACATGTATTGACATATTTAAGGTAGTTATTTATAGTGGAAAAAAGAATAATTTAGGTGAGAAACTGACGAAGATAGGAAATAAAACCCAAAAATCCGGTTAATAATCCAAATCTGAACGATATCATGAGTTTCTGTGCCTGTGTGCCAATGATAACTATAAACTGTGGCGCACATTAATGAAGTCACAGTCGTGCAATGGAGAGGGTATGTATTAAGTTAGCGAGGATAATATGACACAAGATGTTGTTTCGTACTTTAAGTCGGGTTTCCGTCAGGTCAGGTCTGCTCCAGGGCTCATAATCCCGTCACTCATTTCCAGTGCACTCTCTACCGCGGTTATGTGGGCGATCATACTTACCGTTCTGGTACTTTCGTTACCCCTTCTGGCAGAGGTTGTGCCAATTCTAGAGCAAAACCAGGATTTGATCTCTGAAGTCATCAAGGGGGAGCATCTTGAGGGCGATATCGATCCAAGGATAGATGGGGTGGTAGAAGAGTTTTCGGGTCTGGTTCCAGAGATGGTAGGCTTATCCATCATATTCTTGATCATATTATGCGTGATCATCATCGTCTATTTTGCTTTATATGCATGGGTTTATGCAGGAACTATCGGATACCTCTGGCAGGGTGTCACGACCACACCAGATTTTAGGCATTTTTTATATTATGCTAAAGAATATGCATTTCGGATAATGGGTTTATGGATATTGGTGTATATATTTTCCATTATATTGTTTTTGATGCCGTTTTCCATTCTGGTATTCGTCCCTTCTCCAGCCAACATCACAATATTCGTCCCCTCGATTATACTCTGCATCATCCTGTGGCTCGTTGCTATGGTACTACTGTTTTTTGCTGAAGAATGTATCGTGATAGAGGGTATGGGGATAATAGACTCGATTAAACGGAGCAAAGATATAGTTTCCGGAAACATCGGGTCTATCTTGATCTTTATCTTTATCCTGATCGCTGTATGCATAGCGTATGTTGTTATCGAGGGTATTTTTGAAGTTATAGCGTTGCTATTCAATTCCAGTCTTACGCCTCTCTTTATGTTATTCTTAATAGTTATTCTGATTCCATGGATACAGCTATCTAAGTTAAATTTCTTCCTCGATAGAACCGGAGTAGAAGTCAAGGAGATGGACAAAGAGATCGAGATTATCAAGACTGTGAGAGAATTCATAGCTAGATCGCCATATATTTTGATTGATTTTGTCAGGAAGAATAAGGTATATCTTCTGGCATCGCTCTTGGTTTACGGGATCGGTGTCGGCATAGGGTATTATATAGGGCATTCGTTCTTTTTTTTAAGCGAGGAAACCATGATGGTTTTATCTGAGGGCTGGGAGGAGCAAAGATGGCTTGGCCCATACATCTCAATGCCCTTGATCGATACAATATTTTATTTTTCAAATAATATCAGTGTAGCGATGAACCTCGGGTTAAGTGGCATCTTCCTTGGAGTGCCTACCATAGCAGGTAGCATAGTCAATGCATCCATAATCGGGATGTTTTACGGGATAGTCCCTGCAGAAACTGCAACAGTGCTTATTGGAGTGCACGGCATCCCTGAATTCATGGCACTCATAATTGCCACAGCCGCCGGCATAAAGCTGGGCGTGAAAATTATAGGGAGTCTGGAGAACGGAGCTGAAGCTCTAATGGAAGCACTTGAGGTCGTGCTGGCTACATCGCTATTGTTAGGCATAGCCGCGTTTTTAGAGGCGTTTGTCACCCCGATTGTGATTTCACTGATGATCTGAAGCGGATAAACTAACTTTCAGTGGTTTTAGGAGCACAATGTTTAAAAAGTGTTAGTTACTGAAGATACCAGGATCAATTGTCATTTTTATTTGAAGGAGATACGTTTATTCCTATATCAGGGGCCTGGGCTGTTTTTCTTCGGGCAATACCGGCAGTTTCATTGTGTTTATAAGTATAGGGTCAGTGACCTCTTTTGCCCGCTCAAGCAGCATTTCCTTGCCACGTCGGGTGATGGCAAAAATTGGAACAGCAGTACCGAACTGGGCCAGTGCATGCCCATTTATGTGTTCCCGCATATAGCGGGACGTGCATCCTGTGGTAATATCCACCAGACTGATGAACTCCTTTGCTTCTTCTTCACCCATACCAGTAACATGTACTCCAAATGTGATAATCTCCATATCATGTTCTTTTTCGAGTTGGCGCATCTTCCTGGCATCTGATGAGTATACCACAGATACACCGATGCGTCTGTATCCCATTGCAATGGCTTTTTCAATTCCTGCCACCTGGTCCAGGGCCGCTGTTCCAGGGTCAAGCACGGTCCCGCCCGCCTCTTCTATGCGGCTAATGAGTTCAGGAATAGGTGTGGTTTCGACCAGGCCCGATATCCTGCTGCCTATGCCCTGTGCCAGGGTGGGACTACTGGTGATAACTGTGCCCGCACCCTCGCAGGCAGTAACGCAGGCATCCAGTAATCCCCTGTGCAGGGCTGTCATGAAAGTCTCGCTGGCCCCGAATCCCACAAAAATCTCCATCTCAATCTCACGCCGGGCAGTGAACATACCGAAATCCTCTATCCTGAATTCAATGTTGCCCTTCACTGATTCGGGGGTGAATTGCCGTATGTTCCTTACCTTGGCAAAGATGGGGCAATAATCTGTCTGTGGCTGGCCGACTTCGACCACTTTACCGTTCTCGACCACAACCCTTGTCTTACCCAGGGCTTCCATTACATGTCTGTCTTTTTTTCGGGACATAATTCTACTTCTTTTGTGGATTAATTACTAAGTGCTATTAATGTTTAACTCAGTAAATAAGGTGCCTGCTACATTCAACACTTTCAGACTGGAATGTGGTCAGGGGTATATTGAATTTCCCTGCCAGTACCGCGTTAATGACGTCAATCAAGTCTGCGGTTTCACACACCTGCATTTCCAAAACCAGGATATGTGCGCTTAGGGCATGAACGTTAAAACACATGCTCCACACATGGATATCGTGAATACTCTTCACGCCTTCAATGGAATTCACTGTTTTAACCAGTTCATTTATATCAATGTGCCTGGGTGTGGATTCCATCAGGATGTGGAGCAAATCACTTATGAGCCTGACAGAACCGAATAGTATGATGGCCACGATTATGAAACTCAGCACCGGGCCAGCATGTAAACGGCCGTACTCATGCCCGCTCATGAATCAATATATACAAGTCCAGGGTAATACCTATTTCCTAAGTTTTATAATGAAACAGCACTGTCATTATCTGTAATGATACAGATAACCACCCCCTCACGGCTGCACATCACCCTCATAGACCTGAATGCATCCCTGGGCAGGGTGGACGGAGGCGTTGGCCTGACCCTGGACGACCCGTCAATGAAACTCTTGGCAAGGGAAACAAACGAAGGTGTGTTCGTAACAGGCAGCGGCGATCCCAGGCGCATAAAATCCGCAGCCGAAGCTGTCATACCTGAAGGCAAAGGCATACATATCACGATCGAAGATGCATATCCCGACCATGTGGGCCTGGGCAGCGGCACACAGGGTGCCCTGGCCGCAGGCTGGGCTGTCAATGTGATGTACGACCTGGGGCTGGGCGTACGTGAAGTGGCCGCAATTGTGGGCAGGGGCGGCACGTCAGGCATAGGCGTTGAGTCCTTTGAGCACGGCGGCTTTATCGTGGACGGCGGTCACAGGTTTTCTGATAAGGGTGCGTTCTCGCCTTCGGCTGCCAGCCAGGTACCGCCCGGACCTGTGCTGTTTCGGTATGATTTCCCTGACTGGCCCCTTGTGGTGGCCATACCTGACCTGAAAGGGGCCTCGTCCCAGCGCGAAGTGGATATTTTTAAGCAATACTGTCCCCTGCCGCTGGAGGAGGTGCAGGCCGTATCCCACATCATTCTGATGGAGATGCTCCCCTCACTTATGGAGGAGGATATGCATGCTTTCGGGGATGCGGTAAACCGCATCCAGGATGTGGGTTTCAAGCAGCGGGAGGTGGGCTTGCAGGCTGAAGAAGTAAGGCGGTGTATGGAGATAATGAGGGAGCAGGGGGCATGCGGTGCTGGTATGAGTTCATTCGGGCCCACGGTTTATGCCGTAGCAGAGGATCCACGGAATGTGAAAAAAGCTGTATCCGAATATCTGGAGTCCACAATTGGGGGACGGGTGTTCGTTACAAAGGCTAGGAATACGGGCGCAGAAACTGTTTATAATAAATAGCTGTACAATAAAATTGGAATACAGTTGGTGCTGGTAAGGAAAAATATATCTAGGTGACCAGTCCCTGCCATAGCTCTGATGTGCACCCTGGAAAAATGAGTGCTACTGACAATAATGTTGTTATCAATACTTCCGTTATTGGTATCACTTACTCAAGCAGTATCTCAATCCTTGTCAGGAATTGGCTCACCTGATTATCCTCAACTTCCACATCAAAGCCCTTTACATTGATATTTTTGACCTTCCCTTTCGACTTGAAGATAGGTAGTTCAGATGCCTCATCCACCGCATTCTTAAGTGCAGCTTCCCAGCTATCAGGGGACGACCCAATAGTTTCAATTATTTTCACGACCATTACAATTTCCTTCGGTGTCTTATCTTATCATTCGACCTTTCTCATAACTACAGAACCATCGCGCATACGCACCTTCATATACTGCTCCTTTTCAACCCCGACTTCATATTTATTGTACAGCATGGCTTCCAGCTGACCTACACCCAGTACCCTGCGCAGCATTTTACTATTCTCACCGCTCTTTTTAACAGATATAGCGGGCGGGCTGAGCGGCACCTTCTTCTTAGAATATATAGTACCGCCGGCCATATTCGCACCCACGTATCCTTTAGCCTCTTTAATGACCAGATTGCCGGATTTCATGTATGCACCAGCGAACTCATCGACTTTGCCGCCAATCACCACCGTCCCCCCGGCCAGCCTGGAACCCGCATTCATACCGACATTCCCTTTTACATGCACAATACCCTGGCGCATGAGCAATCCTGTGCCGTTATAAGCATCACCCTCCACTCTCACCGTGCCCCTGCAATTCATGCGGGCGCCTATGGTACCCCGTAGAATGCCGTCATTGATAATTAGTATATTATCATCCTTGTCAAGGGAATTGGACATCAGGGTATCCTCGCCCGGTCCGTTGCACATAATATCTGTAATGGAACGAAATTTCCTGTATCCGTCCACATCAGGGACTACCTCAATAATGTTGCCCAGAGGTTCTGGCACCGTCTGGCTGATATACAGCGCACCGGACACCATACCCATACCTGCCTCTTTCCCTACATTGCCATCAACAAAAACCCTTCCAGCCGGTTCCGGCCTGCCGGAACCGCCCAGGTGTTTCAGGTTGACACCCATGCTATACGCCAGGCGCCCACCCACGTCGCCCTCGATATGGACATCGGCGCCACCTTTCAGGGCATCCACAAGGTCCTGGTAAGTGTATGAACTGCCGGCCTGGTCAGGAATAAGGGAATCCGGGTCCAGTTCCTGGTTAAGGTGGTGGAAATTGAATGTGTAATCGCACAGGTTGTCCACCGGGGTTGTGAGCCGGATATTTGCGTTTTTCATGATTCTTTATCCGTGTATCAGCATGGGCAGACATTGCGTGCACACCCATTCACTTTTCATCTTGTGACGAAGGGGCAGCAGGTAGACTTCATCTTCTCCCTTATTGCATTTGAAGCACCTGATAGAAATATCTGTCCTCCCTGGCTGGTCTTCGGCCTTTTTTTCATCGAATTCCACAGTATCTTGCTCTTCTACGGTCAGTGCGCCTTCGGGACACAGTCCGATACAGTACCCCATGCCATCGCACAGTTCTTCCGATACAACCTTTGCCTTTCCGTCAATGATCTCTATGGCACCTTCAGCACACGGCGCCACACACTTTCCACATCCGGTGCATTTTTCTTCATCTATTTTAACGATGGTCCGTTTTACCATTTCCTGATCTCCTTTTAGTGATGTGTACCTTCAACAATCCTGATACCTGCATCCTCGATAGTCTTTTTAATGGAATCGATATGTGGGCATTCAGGGTAATCCTCCATCTGCATGCATGAACCAAGGTGGATAACATCCACGCCGAGTTTCTTTATAGACTTGACCAGTCGATATACACGCCGTCCCGGACACCCGCCGCATGTGAAAAATGCTATTATTTTTGCATTTTCATCATAGTCTTTGAAGTACATCTTTTGCTGATTGAAGGCCATGAAGCACCCCACACCCGGGCATGTCTCTGACACTATATCACACGTGATAACTGCGATTTTAGTGGGTTTTTCTTCTGTGTTATCTCTGGTAATAATCTTCACCTTGTTTGTATATTGATTTTATGTTATATATTATTTAGAAGCCGATAGACAGCATCTAATACAAAATCCTCATCCCCTGCATTCGTCTATTGTACGGGATTAAACAGGTCGGGTAGGTAGTAATTCAGTCAAAGGTTCCGGGCCGATGGGGGAACTGGCCCACCAACGTCCTTCACTTATACACTATGGGGAATTGGGGGCACTTCGTGCCACGTTTTCCCTCCTGGACGGGAAGTGAAACATTATTCAGGTTAAAATCTGCCGGCTACCGGGGCGACCTGGGGGAGAGGAGCATGGGTCGTGAGCCAGGACCTTGGAGGATGGTGTGGAGTATGACTGGATTAGTATGCAAGGGCTACCGGCATTAAAGGAAATGAACGAAAATATTTTGCAACTATTCAGTCTAACGATAACGTTTATGTATGGCTGAATTGTTACAAATTAATATGTAAATAAGATATGGAAATTGGTAGATTATTATTTATGAGTTACCTAGAATACTCAATGAAACATATAAAATCCCTCTAAACTCCATTGATGATTGGTCCAATTTTTGGACAATAACGATTGTTGCGAAGGACACCAGCTATAGCTGAAAATCTTACAGACCATACTTGGACATTGAAAGAATAATTTACGTTCAAAGTTGCTCAGTAACTCGTGGACACTACCACATTCCACATATCAAAAAAGAAAACAATGAGGCTTGATAAGCCTCATTCATTTATCTTCACGTAACAGCCGCACCGCAATCAACATAACCGATAGACCAGTCAATAATCCAAACCCTGGAATACCATCATTATCTTCTCCCGATGACCCATTAGTCTCGTCTACAATTTCTGTGGATTCGGGAATACCACCACCATTATCTCCATTTGTGTCCGATAATCCTAAATTCTCGTCTACAATTTCTGTGGATTCGGGAATACCACCACTACCACCACCACCACCATTTCCATCGGTTGTGGGAGTAGGAGCAGGAGTAGGACGATCAACTTTATTGTTTCCATTGTGGATAATCTGGTCAAAACTATCAAAATTGTATAATTGTGCGGCAGCAACTTCAAACGGATTCGAATCACTTCCTGTGTATTTAATATCACAAATAACAACAGCCCCGTTAAGACCCGTACTTGAATCCGATGTAGATGTCGGTGCCAATGCCATTACTATCATAGAGCCTTCTGTGTCATCTACATTCGAACCCTTCAGCGTAAGGGCATTCCCATCTCCTGATGTTACCTTTTCAACCACGACTCCTTCGGATGTAGTAAATTTGATATTGGCATCACATGCACCTAGATTATCCACATCCCTCACCATCAATGATACGACCTTAGATCCATCCGCCAGTTCCGTAACATCTCCAAAATATAACTCCGGCTCTGCAGACACAGGCAGGGCTAACGTCATCAAAAGAAAAATCACACAAAATGATATTGTTATTTTTTTCATATTTACATCAGCAAAAAAAGCATCCGTAAGGATGCCTTATGGTGCTGCCTCCTTTCCTACAAGATACTTTGCCAGATAGAGTGCATCCGCAGAAATTATCACTCCATCACCTTCGGCAGGATGCATATCACCTACAAGCAATGAGGGCATGGGTTCTTTACCTACCAAGTACTTTGCTAAGTATAGTGCATCAGCAGAATTCAGGTCTCCATCCCGGACAACATCTCCTCGCAGGAGTACAGTCAGTCCGATCACCGAAGTGTTTGTATTGCCTGCCCCGTCTGTTGCGGTAACAACCAGTTCATGGGTCAGGTTAATACCCTCGTTAGCAGTTGTCGCTACAGTCCAGACATCTGTGCCAGCTATTCTCTTCATGACCTGGTCATCTGAACCTCCGATTCTAGAGAGATCAATAGTGACCTTCGCCACACCAGATCCGCCATTGAGTACAGTTGCATTCAATACAGTGACATCCGTGCCCGGTATTCTGGATCTGCCGTTGTCATTCAGGATCACATCCGGAGTGGCAATTGCATCTGTTATCACCGGTGGTTCATCGTCAATTATACTGAATGTTCCATTGGTTACACTGTGTCCGATAATTCCATAGCTGGTATAATCTATCAATTCCGAGGAACTGATGGCCAGTGCTGTTGAATCCGTGTATTCTCCTACGGCATGGAAGGTAACAATAGCCAAAACCACATCACCAGTGTGAGATTCAGACTCGTCCCATGCTGTTATACCCACTGAGCCTGCTGTGTTATCTATATTCGAAGCCTGCACAGCAAGAGCATTTCCATCTCCTGAGGTTACATTTGTTACATGGACTACTGATGAGTTGTATGTAACAGTGATACTACCTGAACCCAGATTACTCGAGTTGTTAACCATGACAAGTGCTGTTGTGGACTCGCCCGGAGCTGCCTTGGCATTGTCAATTATTACAACAGGTGCAATTATCTTCAATGTCCCGGTGGACACAGTGTGAGTTATCGGTTCGTAGGTGTCATAATTGGCCAATTCCGTAGAGCTGATAGCCAATAGCGTTGAACCCGGGTGATCTCCGATTGAATGGATAGTAACATAAGCAAAAACTACATCCCCATCATGCGATTCATCTGCATCCCATGCTGTTATCTGCACTAAGCCTGCTGTGTTGTCGATATCACAGTCCTGCACAGTAAGGGCATTTCCATCTCCTGATGTTACCTCAATTACCTGAATTGCAGATGGGTCAAATGTAACATTGACATTACCTGAACCCAGGCCAGTCACATTTTTAACCATTATTGATGTAAATGCATAGCCGTTTGGCGCTGCTATGGCATCATCAATTAGTATAGTGGTGTTCTTGGAGATGGCTGCTGTGGTGAAATTATATTCACTGCTCTCACCTGCATTACCGCTGATATCAGTGCTGTTAACCACATAGTAGTAGGTTGTCTCCGTGCTCAATCCGCTTAATAGTATGTTGTGTAAGGTTACCAATGCAGTATTGGATTCCTCGTTCGTGTAGTTACCGGACGTTGTACCGTACCTGACAACGCTATCACTGTTTTCGTAAGTAATCCAGGAAACGGTTACTGAATCGGTTGTCAGATCAGTATTTTCAACATTGCTGATGACCGGTGCTGTTGTATCAATAGTCGATGCAGTTGCAGCAGTATGGTTTACCCATGTCGGGTTGATATTACCAGTAGTATCGACTGATCTGGTACCGATCTCATACGTGGTGCCGGGAGTAAGTAATGTGGCGTTATAGCACTGCACTCCACTGTTGACATTTTCCTGGAATATGCCGTCAAGGTATACTATCACCTTTGAGAAATCCGGATCCGCAGGATCAGTCCAGGTCCAATTGATATATGTCCGGGCATGGGTGATGTTCTCCAGATACGTGATACCTGACGGTGGCGTGTTGTCCGTAGTCGATGCCGTTGTAGCTGTATGGTTTACCCATGTCGGGTTGATATTACCAGTAGTATCGACTGATCTGGTACCGATCTCATACGTGGTGCCGGGAGTAAGTAATGTGGCGTTATAGCACTGCACTCCACTGTTGACATTTTCCTGGAATATGCCGTCAAGGTATACTATCACCTTTGAGAAATCCGGATCCGCAGGATCAGTCCAGGTCCAATTGATATATGTCCGGGCATGGGTGATGTTGTGCAGATACGTGATACCTGTCGACGATGTGTTATCCAACATGACCAGCGGATGGTAGTCACCGCCGGTTTCGATATCGTCCGATGAGTTGTACGGGGCCAGGGTGTCTCCGAGACCATCGCCATCGTTATCTACTCCCGTATAGTCGCTCCAGTAGTTACCACTGAGGACGGGTCCGTCGATGATGTTCATCCTGTTCGTCTTTGTGGTATTCCACTTGTTGCTACCGTCGTCGTAGGCGTTATTCTCGTTGTTGAAGTAGTTGTTGTAGATCAGGTTGTAACTCGAATCGCTCAGATAAATGCCGTAGTCGCCATTCGAGATTGCAGTGTTCTCTGTGAGTGTGTTGTTGCTCGAATCGCTTAGATAAATGCCGCAGTTGCCATTCAAGTTTGCAGTGTTCTCTGTGAGTGTGTTGTTGCTCGAATACCACAGGTAGATGCCGTTGTAGTTGTTCGAACTCGCAGTGTTGTTCTCAAGCATGTTGTTGTTGCTCAAAGATTCCAGGCAGATGCCATCGTAGTTGTTCGAACTCACAATGTTGTTCTCAAGCATGTTGTTGCTCGAAGAATCCAGATGGATGCCGTCATAGTTGTTCGAACTCACAATGTTGTTCTCAAGCATGTTGTTGCTCGAATACCACATGTAGATGCCGTCGTAGTTGTTCGAACTCGCGGTGTTGTTCTCAAGCGTGTTGTTGTTCGAATACCACAGGTAGATGCCATCGTAGTTGTTCGAACTCGCGGTGTTGTTCTCAAGCATGTTGTTGTTGCTCAAAGAGTCCAGATAGATGCCATCGTAGTTGTTCGAACTCGCGGTGTTGCTCACAAGCATGTTGTTGCTCGAAGAGGACAGGTAGATGCCACGGTTGTTGTTCGAGTTTGCGATGTTGTTCTCAAGCGTGTTGTTGCTCGAAGAACCCATGTGGATGCCGTCGTAGTTGTCCAATATGATGTTGCTCACAAGCGTGTTGTAGTTGCTCGAAAAACACAGACGTATGCCGTGGTAGTTATTCGATGCGGTGTTGCTCGCAAGCGTGTTGTTGTTGCTCGAATGATCCAGACGGATGCCGAAGTAGTTGTTCCATGCGGTGTTGCTCACAAGCGTGTTTTTACTCGAAGAGTACAGGTAGATGCCGTGGTTGTCGTTCGAGTTTGCGGTGTTGCTCGCTAGCGTGTTGTTGCTCGAATAATCCAGGAGGATGCCGTAGTTAACGTTCGAGTTTGCGATGTTGTTCTCAAGCGTGTTGTTGCTCGAAGAATCCAGGAGGATGCCGTAGTAGTTGTTCGATGCGGTAACGTTCTCTATCCTCGAATTTTCAGTGTATGCAAATAACACTCCTCTCCTATTGTTCGTCAGTGTCAGGTCACTGACTGTGATGTTTGTTCCGTTCACAACTCCTACAAAGCCGGCATTGTTTGGAATCGGTCTATCCTTCTGATCAACCCAGTAGTAGATCGGTTTTCCATCCACTGTGTTGCTCGTGTCTATGTTCTGGGTGTAATCAGAGAGACTGGAACCGGATACACCGAAATTGTACATATTTTCAGACATCATGTTGCTTGTAAGCGTGTTATCATTGCTTGAAGAGTACAGGCGGATGCCATAGTTGTTGTTTGATGCGGTGTTGTTCGCAAGCGTGTTGTTGCTTGAATGAATCAGACGGATGCCGTTGTAGTTGTTCAATGCGGTGTTGCTCGCAAGCGTGTTGTTACTCGAAGAATCCAGGAGGATGCCGTCGTAGTTGTTCGATGCGGTAACGTTCTCTATCCTTGAATTCTCGGTGTATGCAAATAACACTCCTTCCCTATTGTTCGTCAGTGTCAGGTCACTGACTGTGATGTTTGTTCCGTTCACAACTCCTACATAGCCGGCATTGTTTGGAATCGGTCTATCCTTCTGATCAACCCAGTAGTAGATCGGTTTTCCATCCACTGTGTTGCTCGTGTCTATGTTCTGGGTGTAATCAGAGAGACTGGAGCCGGATACACCGAAATTGTACATATTTTCAGACATCGTGTTGCTTGTAAGCGTGTTACCATTGCTTGAATAGTACAGGCGGATGCCATGGTTGTTGTTTGATGCGGTGTTGTTCGCAAGCGTGTTGTTGCTCGATGAATCAACAAAGATACCGTAGTATTCATTTGAGTTCGCAGTGTTGTTCGCCAGCGTGTTCTTGCTCGAAGAATCCAGGTGGATGCCGTCGTAGCTGTTCGAGTCCGCGTTGTTGCTCTGAAGCATGTTACTGCTTGAAGAGTGCAGGTAAATGCCGCGGTCGTTGTTCGATGCAGTGTTCTCAGAGATGTTACAGTGATTCGCATAGTCAAGATAAATTCCAGAAGACTCGTAATATGCTATTGCCCCGGTCGCGTTGAACCCTGAGATGTTCACGTGATCCGCAGTCACCTCAAAGACATGATCCAAATTCGACGCCGCGTTCACAATGACTACACCCGCGCCCTCGCCTCGAAGCGTGAGATGCGATGTCGCGATGTCCACGTTTTCGGTATAGTTGCCAGCTTTCACACAGATCGTCTCGCCGCTACCTGCATTATCGACCGCAGCTTGTATAGGTGTTGTGCTTGCGATGAACGCTCTGCCGTCACACCACCAGCCAGTCTCATTCACGCAGATGTCGCCGCAGTCGCAAGAGGTCGCGGCTGCTGTTGTTGTAAATATGGTAATAAGTGCTAAGATCAGCACTATCATCGTTATGATTGTTCGAATTTTCATTTTAATTCTCCTCTGCTCGTATGTCGCCCCTACTTTCTGCATAGATTCCCATAGCCTATGTGCCTAAATGAATGCTACATTATAAACTCTCACTCTACACCAATAAGGTTTTCGTATTTGTGATACAAAATCCCATACTTCGTAAAAAAATCCGAATCCCTGCTCTGGATTGCCGCACAATGCGTGGCTGCAAACTAGGTGTTCTTATGCCGCCGCCTGCACGGGGTGCCCGTCCTGCTCTGCTCCCGCCCGCTCTTCGGGGTATGTTGGGTTGTCTGACTGTCGCCTCTGTCGGCGGCGGTGCATATGTTTCCTGCGCCCTTTACATTCAGGCGAAAAACATGCGAATCCAAAAAAGAGCTGGTGAAGAAGTGCAGACACTTCTCCCGACTTATTTCCCGATCAAAACCCAGATGGATCCGATTGAACAGATGCTGTCACATTATCGTTCCTGTTACCGCCTTTATCGCTTCTGTAATGCCCGCAACACCAGCTTTCGATTCCAGTGCCGGCACCGCTTCCTGGTGACCACGTGTAGTTGACCCAGTAGTTTCCAAACGTGTGTGTAAGTGGAAAGGCTCAACACATCGTTTACAATTGTGTTGATTCAGCGTCGAAAATCCATAGCACATATTTACAGATGATGCGTTATGGCAAAATCAGACGAAACATATACAGAAGAAGAACAGGAACGTATCTATGCGGTCAATAGATATCAGAGAGGCGAACGCCCCTCCAATAGAATGTAAGAAAAAACAGTCCTCTTAAGGACATATCTTTGAGCAGGTGGATACTTCCAGTATTCATCGGCGACCCCCGGATTCTCTACCTTCATGATACTTGGGCAGGTAGGGGACTCTGGCACCGTAGAACCTGTTGATACACCAGAGTCCGGTATAGTGGCTGGATCTACACCCACGCCTGAATATACTTCGACCAATGGAACACCAGGATTCGGAATACTACTGGGAATCATGGGAGTACTGATCGCTGTACATTCAAGAAGGAAATGAAGTTGTAGTATTTTGAGGGGGGCAATCCCCCTCATTCTTATTTTTAACCAGGACCAAATACCAGATTACGGGTACGTGTGAAATCCCACCCATATACCTTTACCTACATCCAACCGCACGGGTGCGTTTTTCAGGTATCCTACTACGGAACAGATCCAGAGCCAAA
>Ga0255431_1053_pt1 | contig 20996 bp, 17 predicted proteins | sample ANMaggSeSYBR02J5_FD_182633 | JGI IMG/M metagenome (GOLD analysis project Ga0255431, IMG submission 182633) | Sediment cell enrichment communities from methane seep in Santa Monica Basin, California, United Staets - ANME aggregate JGI... | ecosystem: Environmental > Aquatic > Marine > Cold seeps >... | reverse complement strand
AATATCGGCTGGATAATAGAAGATTTCCGCAGTAAAATTTCCGATCTTATCGACAATACAGTGGAGGGTGATAGTAGGGGTGTATTAAAAGCCCTTATAATTGGAGACAGAAATAGTATTCCACAAAACTTGAAGGAGGCATTTAATCGTGCCGGTGTGGGTCATATTCTTGCAATTTCAGGACTTCATATAGGAATTGTAGCAACAGTCGCATTTTTCTTTTTTAAATGGATACTCTCATATTTTAAGTGTTTTCTCTGGAATGCATTGACCGTAAAGGTTGCAGCTATTTTATCTCTTTTCCCGGTAGTTATATATGGCTTACTTTCAGGGATGTCTCCTTCTACACAAAGAGCAGTAATTATGGTTACTGTTTTTTTAATATCATTTCTTTTTGAAAGAGAACATGACCCGATAAATACGCTGGCAATAGCTGCAATGATAATTCTTGTTGTTCATCCTCCCTGTCTTTTTTCTATTTCTTTCCAGCTTTCATTTATAGCTGTTCTTGCAATAATATCCGGCTTTGCCAAAATACGCACAAAAAGCGTGGCCATAAAACAGGGATTCTTTCAACTGTTCCGGGAAAAAGCGTATCTTTTTTTATTGACTTCGCTTTTTGCAATCCTGGGGACACTTCCGCTTTTAATGCTTTACTTCAACCAGGTTTCTTTTGTCGGTCTGCTGGCAAACTTTTTTGTTGTGCCAATTATCGGTTTTATTGTAGTTCCTCTGGGGTTGTTTTCGGTACTGCTATATCCGGTAAGTATTTACGTGGCTGCATGGTGTATCAATGCAAACTCTGAATTACTAAGTAAAGCTCTTGATATTGTGGTCTGGTTTTCAAACTTGCCTTTTGCTTCAATAAAGACGGTAACTCCGACTTATTTTGAGATTTGTTGTTATTATGTGCTAGGCTGGGCGGTGCTGAAAGGAAAATCAAACAATTCCGGAAGAAAAAAAGTACTATCTGTTGTAATAATAGTAATTGTTGCCTGTGCCGCGGATACTTGCTATTGGTGTTATAACAGGTTTTGGCATGATGATCTTCGGATTACAATTATTGATGTGGGGCAGGGCAGCTCAGCTCTTGTGGAAATGCCGGAAGGTTTTAATCTGCTTATAGATGGCGGTGGATTTTCTGATAACTCGGTCTTTGATGTTGGTGCAAATATAGTCGCACCGTTATTATGGCGCAAAAAAATTAAAACAATTGACACCCTTATTCTTTCCCATCCAAACAGCGACCACTTGAACGGACTTTTGTATATTGCTGAAAATTTCACTGTGAAAAGGGTGTGGGCCAACTATGATACAGCAGATACTGTTGGATATCGAAAGTTCATGGAAATTATTAAAAAAAAGGGAATTCATCTGCCTGAATTCAAAGATATCGCAAGAACACATATTATCAATGGTGCCCAATTGAAACTTCTTTATCCAACTGATGATTACATGGATAATAATAAAAAACGGTTGAATTTAAATAACAATTCTCTCGTTATAAAAGTTAAATTTGGATCAAAATCTTTTCTTTTCCCTGGTGATATTATGGCCGAAGCAGAAAAAGAGCTTGTTGTAATTTCAGGAGAGGATCTATCAAGCAATGTTCTTATAGCTCCTCATCACGGCAGTAAAACATCAAGCAGCGAATGCTTTATTGATTTTGTTAACCCGGAAATTGTAATTTTTTCTTCAGGCTGGAAAAATAGATATAGATTTCCTCATCAATCGGTTTTAAAAAAATATAGAGATCGTGGCTGTCGTATATTACGTACCGACAGCCACGGAGCCGTTACAATATATAGTGATGGCAAATCGCTTGAAGTTTTGCCTGCTATAACTGCCTATTCCATTCAGCAACGACCATGAAAATCAACTCCATTATATATAAATATATTTTCAAGGAGATGATCCCTCCTTTTGTTATCAGTCTTTTGTTTTTCAACTTTATTTTTCTGCTGACAAAGATACTTGATATTACAAACATGATCGTAAATTACAGGATCAGCCTGTTTGATGTTATGCTGCTGCTTATATATTCAATGCCGCACTTTCTTGAGTTTGTAATTCCCATATCCATTATGATGACTGTTATGTTGACCTTTTTCCGTCTGTCAAGCGACAATGAAATCGTTGCCCTTAAAGCCGGAGGCATAAGTATTTACCAGCTTCTTCCTCCTGTACTTCTTTTTTGTCTTATAGGGTGTATTCTTACAGGTTTTATGACTATATATGGGCTGCCCTGGGGAAGACTGTCGTTTAAAAAATTAACATATGAAGTGGCTTCATCCAATGTTAATATTGGAATGAAAGAAAGAACTTTTAATGATAATTTTGAAGGCATTATGTTTTATATGAATAAGATTGACTTAAAAAATAAGGCTATAATAGATGTTTTTATTGAAGATCAAAGAACAAAAAATATTATCAGCACAGTTGTAGCACCCAGAGGAGAAATGTTTTGCGAACCCGACAAACTCCTTTTTCACGTGCGGCTGCATAATGGAACAATTAATCAGGTTGATATTGAGCGCAGGACAGTTCATTCGATAAATTTTGATACTTATGACATAAATCTTGATTTGAAAAAATCCGTCACAGCAAAAAAAAAGCGGAAAGATGAAAAAGAAATGAGTATAGCTGAGTTGCAAAAATATTTAAAAGATACCGTTAATAAAGATGCAAAATACCATGCTGCACTTATAGAATTTCACAGAAAATTCTCAATTCCTTTTGCCTGTTTTGCTTTTGGTCTTCTTGGCGTTCCTTTGGGAGTACAGTCAAAATCATCAAAGCGGGCATTTGGCTTAGGGCTTGGCCTGGTTTTTTTTCTGCTTTACTATTTGATGCTGTCGGCAGGATGGGTTTTCGGCGAGGCCGGTGTTTATCCGCCGATAGTAGGGATGTGGCTGCCAAATATTGTAATCGGAGGAATAGGATTTTATCTATTTGTAAAAACGGCTAATGATCGTCCTGTAAAGATCAATTCGTTCCTTAATTTGTTTAATTGGCAACGCCTTCATCAGTGAACCCCGAACCCGTAATCCATAATCCATAATCCATAATCCATAATCCATAATCCATAATCCATAATCCATAATTCGTAATTCCTAATTCCTAATTCTATGTCTATTATCCATAAATACCTGACCGGAGAAATTTTTAACTACCTGTTTTTTATACTGGCTGTAGTCATAAGTATATATGTAGCAGTTGATTTTTTTGAAAAGATTGACAACTTTATGGAAGCCGGGCTTCCTCTCTCAAGGCTTCTTGTCTTTCTTGTTTTTAAAATTCCCTTCATAATCGCCCAGATAATGCCTGTTTGTATTCTGCTGGCAGTTATAGTTGTTTTTGGACTGATGAATAAAAATAATGAGCTGATTGCTCTCAAAAGCAGTGGTGTATCTATCCATTACCTTTTAAAGCCGGTTCTTGTAATTGGCCTTATATTGACTGTATTACTTTTTTTCATTTCAGAGGTAATGTCGCCGATAACTATGGGAAAGGCAAATGAAATATGGCTTAAAGAGGTAAAAAAAGAATCTGCTGTTATCTCTAAGGAAAAGGATATCTGGATCAAGGGTAACCGTTTAATAACACACATAACTTATTACAACCCTGCAGAAAAAGCTGTTTTTGGAATAAGCATTAATGCTTTTGATGAAGACTTCAGGCTTGTAAGAAAGATTGATGCAAAAAAAGGCTTATTCAAAGACGGGCAATGGTTTTTATATGAAATTATTGAGCAAAATTTAAACAGGGAAAACGATCAATACAGGATAAAATTACATGAAGAAAAAGTTGAAAAGCTATATTTTCTTCCTGAGGATTTAAAGAGAATAATTAAAAAGTCTGAAGAAATGAGTTTTAATGAACTTTTTAATTATATCAAGAAGGTTGAGGCCGAAGGATACGAGGCCACAATTTACAGGGTAGATCTTTATGCCAAGATTGCCTTTCCCTTTGTCTGTTTAATCATGTGTTCGATAGGAGCGGGCATAGCTTTTAAGAGAAAAGTCAGGAAAGGGCTGCCAGTTAACATTGCATGCGGGATAGGCATTGCATTTCTTTATTGGATTTTTTACAGCTTCTGCGTATCGCTTGGTTATGGAGAAATGCTTCCACCTCTAATTGCTGCCTGGTCTGCAAACCTGATTTTCGCATGTTTCGGGATAATTATTTTACTTAATGCTGATTAATCGGTTTACGGTTCACGGTTTGAAATATAAAAACCGTGAACTGTGAACCGTGAACCGTAAACCGTTCCTTTTGGATTTATGAATGATTACTCTTTATAATATTATACTTACAATAGGGGTCACCGTTGGTATTCCCTTGATAATTCCGATTGTTCTTTTGTCTGAGAAAAGGCGAAAAACATTTCTGCAAAGATTGGGGGTAAAAAGACTCCCCGAAAATATATTATCCAAAAACAACAAAAAGCCAATCTGGATACATGCGCTATCTGTTGGAGAAGTTTTTTCTTCTGTTCCTCTTGTCATGAAATTGAAGGAACGTTTCAGTGATAAAAGAATCGTTTTCTCAGCTTCAACCAAAACAGGCTTTGAGATAGCAAATAAGCTTTTTAAAAAAAATGTTGATTCAATATTTTTCTTTCCTTTTGATCTACTGTTTTCCGTAAAATACATTGCAGAAAAGATAAACCCCGAATTGATTATCATCGTTGAGTCAGATATCTGGCCAAATTTTCTATTTGAGATGAAAAAACGCAATGTGCCGGTTATCCTGATCAATGCCAGGCTATCTAAAAAGTCATTTAAGGGATATAAACGTCTTTTATTTATTTCTAATAAACTATTTTTGTTTTTTGCAAAAATCTGCACCCAGTCCCTTGAAGATGCCAGACGCTTCATGCTTCTTGGTATTCCTTCAAACATGATATCAACAACAGGAAATATTAAATTCGACCAGCCATATCATCTGGTTTCAGAAGAGGAAATTGAACTATTAAAACAATCTATGAATATTCATCAGCCGGTTAAAAAAATTTTACTGGCAGGAAGTACTCACGAAGGCGAAGAATCAATACTTATTGATGCTTTTTCAATGATCAGAAAAAATTTTGCCGATACTGTTCTTATTCTTGTTCCGAGGAATCCTGAACGTGCAAGGTCTGTACTCAAATTATGCAAATCTTCCGGATTTTCATCAATTCTTATGAAAGACTTCAAAAACATAGATAAAAATGAAAAATTTGATGTAATTATTGTTGATGTTATAGGAATTTTAAAAAGGCTTTATGCCATAGCAGATGTGGCTTTTATCGGCGGAAGCCTTGTAGATCTGGGCGGCCACAATCCGCTTGAACCTTCTGCATTTTCAAAACCTGTTATATTTGGACAATATATGAGTGCTTTTGCAAATATATCTCAAATGCTTGTAGATTCAGGTGGAGCTGTCCAGGTAAAAAACACAAACAGCCTTTATGAAACAATAGTGGAAATTCTCTTGGATAGCGATAAAGCCCGGAATATGGGAGAAAAAGCATTTAATGTTTTTAATTCCAATAAGGGCGCTGTTGAAAAAACTCTAAAAGTCATAGAAAGCCAATTGAAAGATTGCGAAAAACAGCAATTATGAACAATATTTTAAAAAAAATCGAATGTATTATGACCGATAAAAAAAAAGCCGGTCTTATTTCTTTCGAGTCCCTTTTATTTATGCTTTCCCTTATTTATGGCGGCGCTGTTAAAATAAGAGAAACTTTTTATAATAAAGGTGTATTAAGGTCAAAAAAACTTCCATGTTTGGTAATATCAATTGGAAATATTACAGTCGGCGGCACGGGTAAAACTCCAATGACCATATATGTCGCAGAGCTGGTAAAATGCATGGGATATAAAGTAGTAGTGATCAGCAGAGGATATAAAGGGCTTGCGGAAAAAACCGGAGGAATTGTAAGTGATGGGAAAACAATATTCATGAAACCTGACGAATCAGGTGATGAACCGTTTATGATTGCTGCCAGGCTGAAAAATATACCTGTTGTTGCAGGTAAAAACCGGTTTAATGCAGGCATGATGGCTTTCAACAGTTTTTATCCGGACGTTATTGTACTTGACGATGCTTATCAGCATTTAAAATTAAAAAGAGACATAGACTTGGTACTATTAGATAAAGAGTATCCATTTGGCAACAATAACCAGTTGCCGAGAGGCACTCTCAGAGAACCGATTTCCTCACTTATGAGGAGCGATGCAATTATTTTAACAAGATCAGATAATACCTCAAACATGGAAGAAGAATCATCTTTTTTACAATTTAAAAAATATACTTGTGGAAAACCTGTTTTTAAAGCAATACATACGCCGAAAATCTACAAAATAATAAAAGGCAAAGATATTATATCGGACAAAACATCTACCCACAGTTTTGATTTACTGCAAGGACAAAAAGTTTTTGCCTTTTCGGGCATAGCCCAAAATAGTGACTTCAGGCATGTTGTTGAAGGGCTGAATTGCGAATTAAAAGGTTTTACAGAGTTTCCCGACCATCACTCGTATTCCAACAATGATCTTTATAACCTTTTGCAATTATCAGGCAAATTAAAAGTTGATTTTGTGCTTACAACTGAAAAGGATTATGTTAAAATTGCCGACAGGGTGACATGGCCGGTTGATCTTGTAGTTATTGATGTTAATATATCCTTTGGGAATTATGATGCTGCTTTTGATAATTTTATAAAAAATAAACTTGATGAACTCGTAAAAAATAAAAAATGACTAACCTCTCTTCTGATAAGATAAAACAGATATTAATTCGCTCCACCAACTGGGTTGGAGATGCCATAATTACTACACCGACGATCAGAGCTGTGCGCAAAAATTTCTCTGAAGCAAAGATAAGCCTTCTTGCAAAACCCTGGGTTGCCCCAATTTTTTACAACAATCCCTATATTGATAATATCCTGATTTACGATGCTGCCGGAAAACATAAAGGTCTGTCCGGCATACTCAGGTTGAGCAAGGAACTGCGAAAAGAAAAGTTTGATCTTGCCATCCTTTTCCAGAATGCTTTTGAAGCCGTTCTGATAGCTGTTCTTGCAGAAATCCCAAACAGACTCGGCTATAACGCTGATGCAAGGAGTCTATTACTTACACATTGTATCCGCCTAACGCCGGCCCTGAAAAGGGTTCATCAAATTGATTACTACCTTGGAATTCTTGAAGGCGCTTCACTCAAATCAGATGGCAGACACCCGACCCTTGTCGTAACAGATAAAGAGCGCAAACATGCTAAAGCAATACTATCAAAACACGGTATTACAGGAAAACACAGACTTATCGGAATAAATCCCGGTGCTGTTTTTGGATCTGCAAAGCGGTGGTTTCCTGAACGGTATGCTGCACTGAGTGTTAAGCTGCAAGAATACAGCGGAGCAGAAATTGCTATATTCGGAGGGCCGGGCGAAAAAGCACTCGGGCAGTATGTTTCTGAATTAACGGGAAGCCGTTGCGTCAACTTTTGCGGCAAAACCAGCCTTCGTGAGGCTGTAGCATTAATTGAGAGGTGTCAACTTTTTATTACAAACGATTCAGGTTTGATGCATGTTGCTGCAGCTCTTGATACTCCACTGATTGCGATATTCGGTTCTACCGATCATATAACAACCAGTCCCGGTGGTTCAAGAAGCCAAATTATAAGAACACCAGTGCCTTGCAGCCCTTGTCTGAAACCGGACTGCCCCATAGACCACAGGTGTATGAAAAATATTACCGTTGAAATGGTATATGATGTTGCTGTAAAAAGCATAATTTTATAATTTCCTATACAATGAAAAACTGAAATAATTTACATATGAAAATACTTATCGTTAAATTAAGCGCTATCGGAGATGTGATACATACGCTGCCCTCGCTTAATGCTATCAGAAAACACTATCCTGATGCACATATAACGTGGCTAATTGAGGAAGCTGCTTCCAGTCTTATTATAGAACATGAAGCTCTGGATCGTGTTATTATTTCAAAAAGAAAACAATGGGTAAAAGGGATTTTCGGGCCATTCTGCATAGATAATATTAAGGAAACGTATCAATTTATAAAAGAGCTGAGGGACACAGAATACGATTTAATAATTGATTTTCAAGGGCTGTTAAAAAGCGCTGCCCTGATAGCATTGGCCAGAGGAAAGAGAAAAACAGGATTTGATAAAGGCATGGAGCATATGGAACATAGCTACATTTTCTTAAACGAGCGAATTCCTCCTGTTAATATGGATAACCACGCTCTTTTAAGAAGCCTGATGCTTATTAATGCCTTGGGAATCGAATCAAAAGAAATTGAATACAAGCTTCCTGTTTCCTGTCACACCCGTAAGATAACTAATGAGCTTTTAGAACGTCATGGGATTAAAGAAGCCGGGATAATTGTTGCGATAAACCCGGTTGCAAAATGGATAACAAAACTCTGGGATAATCGGAAGTTTGCTTTGCTGGCCGACAGGTTGATTGAAAAATACAATGCCAGCGTAATTTTTACAGGAAGTCAATCAGATAGAAGCACAATTGATAACATACTGTCCTGCATGAGTTATGGTGCTGTCAATCTTGCAGGTGAAACAACGCTGAAAACTCTTGCAGCACTTTATGAAAAAACAAAATTTCTTATATCTACAGATACCGGTCCAATGCATATGGCAGCAGCAGTTGGCACCCCTGTAATAGCTCTTTTCGGGCCGACAGCTCCATGGAGAACCGGACCTTTTGGAGCAAAACATAAAATTATGAGATCAGGCATAGATTGCAGTCCCTGCTTTAAGCGACAGTGCAGTACAATAAACTGCATGAAGCAAATTTCTGTAGAGCAGGTTCTGGACGCAGTAATTTCCCCAACTATCCATCACAGCTTCAGGCCGCCTTTGCCAAATCTCAAATCCAGTCTCAAATCTCAAAAATATCAAACCAAAAATATCAAACCAAAAATATCAAACCAAAAATATCAAAATAGATAAGGAGTTTTTGTTGACTTTTAAGCAGAATCAATTATTGTCTTTCAATAATATAAAAATAATGAGAGACATAATGTATGGCCAATCCATTTATAATGCGCGTAATTCCATCTGATTATCCATTTGCCAACAGGATTCAAGAATTAAAAGAACTTTCTTCTCATGCGCGCAACAAAGCAAATGTTGTTGTATTTGCTCCCCGCAGATATGGAAAAACATCCCTTGTAAAAAAGATTCAGGCAAACCTCAAACAAGATGGCTTTATTACCATTTATACTGATTTTTTTATGGTGGCTTCTGTTGATGATGTTGCTGAACGGATTGCCAGGAGTGTGTATTCCATCCTGCACAAACGTGAATCCTTTCTCCAAAAAGGGGCGAGATATCTCAAAACATTTAAAACGTTCAGGCCGGTTTTCAAGCCGTCTCCTGACGATGGATTTACTTTTACAGTTGAACCTGTATCGCCTGACCTGTCTGGCATATATCTTCTTGACAAGGTGTTGGAAGAACTTGGTGAATTCATATATAAAGAATCAAGCGGAATACATATTGTCTTTGATGAATTCCAGGAAATTACAGATTTAAAAGAACGCCGGATAGAAGGAATAATAAGAAAGCATATTCAGACACATCAGACCTCATACTTTTTTGTTGGAAGCCGCAGACGAATTCTGCTTGATATGTTTAATCAGAGGAATAGACCTTTCTATCAAAGCGCAATTATATATCCGCTTGATCCATTACCGTATGAAGAATTAAAATCTTTTTTGATTGAACAGTTTAAGTTGGGGGGAAAAAACTGTTCAAGAAAAAACGCTGAAATAATTTCAAACAAAGTTGCCCAATATCCGTATTATGTTCAGAGCTTGGCATATAATATATATGAAGCGGCTGAACGAACAATAACAAGCAATGATATTGAAATTGGATTTGAAAAGCTCATCTCATCGGAAAGATACGGATATGAAGGCATTGTGCAGGGACTGACTCGCCCGCAAATATTATTATTAAAAGCATTAGCTGTGAACCCGAGTGCAAAAATTCTTTCAACTGAGTATATGAAGCAATATAAACTATCCATTGGCGGGATTCAATATGCTCAAAAAAAACTTGAACGAATGGATTTAATTGAAAAAAAGAATCGGGTCTGGCAAGTTGTAGATCCGGTGTTCAGATTTTGGTTAGGAACGTGGACGAAATAACTTTCACAAGCAGGCGCACAGATTTGGGGTAACAGTTTACGGTTAATCAAAACATAAAACTGTAAACCGACAACCGTAAACTGTTACAAATATATGTCTGAAAAAAATAAAATGCAGCATCAATCGAAAATGTCAAAACCCAATGGTCTTTCAGGATCAATAAAAACTTTTATCGTTAATGTACCCAAAAACTATATTGCCAAAGCGGGAAATATATTAGGAGGGCTTGTATACCTGCTTGATGCGCGTCACAGGCGCATCGTAAGACGCAATTTGAAATTTACTCACCCACAATGGTCGGAAAATCATATTAGAAAACTCAATTTTCGTATTTTTCAGAACATGGGAATGACTATCCTTGAAATCTGTCAGATGGCATTTTTCTCAAAGAAAGACATACTTCGCAAGGTCAGAATCAAGGGGGAAAAAAATCTGTTAAATACCATAAAAAGCCCTCAAGGCGTTATTATGATCTCTGCCCATATAGGAAACTGGGAGATGTGTAGTCTTTTTTTGTCATGTTATATGCAAAAGTCAGTGGTAGTTGTAGCGCAAAATCAGCCTGTTTTTATTGAATGGATAATTCATAAGCTCAGAACAAGTACAGGGAATACCATTATCAGCAAAAAAGGAGCTATGATCAAACTGGTCCGTACCTTGCGCAAAGGCAAAATGATAGGCTTATTAATAGATCAGGGGACTTCTCGTAGAGAAGGAGTTGATGTTACTTTTTTTGGCCGCAATACCTATGCCACACATGCTGCCTCTTTGCTGGCCGCAAGATACAATTGTCCGGTTCTGCCTGTTTACTGCATAAGAGAACCTGACGCAAAGTTGACAGTTGTTGTGGAACCCACACTGAAATTACATAAAACTGCTGACGTGCGTGCCGACTTGCAAACGAATACACAGATTATGACAAACTCTGTTGAAAAAATAGTTAGCTTATATCCGGAACAATGGTTCTGGTTTCACAAACGATGGAAAAGGCACCATCCGGAACTGTATCCTGAAGATCTGGCCAGACGGCAGCGCCGAAGAGATAAAAGAAGAGCACGCGGCAAAAAAGTCTCTCGCTTCCAAGATGACTGAAGTCAAATAAAACTCGCTTAGGAACATGGCTGAAAAAAATACGGACTCACCGCTTTCTATTCATGGAGATTGCGCCCGAATATATGAGCAGGCTGCAAGCATACTGCTGCAGGGTGAATTACCCGCTGGTTGGGACTGGGTTCCCTGTTCAAAAGATGCGGTAGTGGCTGCTACAACTGAAAACCCTATTGTTTTTTACAAGAAATTTCTGCCAAGAAACAATTTTGAGAAAATCAAAGCAATTATTCGTGGAAACCGTAGCAAGCGTGCTCGCAAGCAAGCAGACATTTTACACAAAGCAGGTTTGCCCACTCCCAAAATTTTGTGTTTGGGCAGAGGGCAAAAAAACGTTTTTCTCATTTCTAAAGGGTTTGGCGGCGTTGGTTTTTTTCAATATCTCAAAATGAATTTCTTGCCTCCACTTAGCAAAGAAAAAATCAGAAAAAAACGTTTGCTGCTCAAAGAGGCCGGTTCCCTGATCGGCAAAATGCACAGCATGGGTATTGTGCATGGTGATCTGCGTCAAAACAATCTGTTGGTAAAAGAAGTTGAAAATGGTTTTCAATTCAGCCTGATTGACAATGAAAGCAACCGTAAATGGTGGTTTATTCCCCGTTCTCAAATACTCAAAAACCTGGTTCAATTTTCTATATTTTCCGACAACCTTCTGAGCAAAACTGATTTGATGCGCCTTTACAATGCCTATGCCGCTTTCTATCCACGATTTTCCGGCAGAGGTAAAAGTTTTTTTTTACGAAACGTATTCAGGCGCAGTCAGCACCGTATTCTTTTTATCAAGCTCAAAAAAACGCTAAAAGAAACATGTCAGCCTTTAAAAAACAAAAACTTCCGGGGCGAATGTGTACGGAACAGTATAGTGGTCCGACAATTTGAAAGTGAAATTGATCCGGCACAATGGTTTCTTCAGGCTAAAACAGTATTAAAAAATGACAATAATATTTCCGTCAAAATATTGCCTGGATTGGGGGGAGACGTCATTGCTAAACGATTTACCGCCCAAAACTTATTACGCCACCCAAGTGCCTGGCTCAAAATGAAACGGGCTTTCCGGCAGTGGGAAATGTCTCATGTTTTCATTGCCTTGGGAATTCCTGTAGCACGTCCGATAGGATTTGTGTTTAAAGGAAAGAGTACCAGCTATTATTACAGTGAACATCTTGCAAATGTGAAGGATCTTGTCCGGCTCTCAAGAGAAATTGGAGATTTCCCTGATTGGCTGGAAAAAGAAAAAATTATTTCTCGTTTTGCGCAGTATCTTGCCAGGCTGCATAATGGCGGCTATTGTCACGGAGATACAAAATGGGCAAATATCCTGGCAAACGCAAGCACTGGGGAATTCTGGATGATCGACTTGGACGGAGCCTCTCAGGTCAAATTCACCTTGGGACGTAAAGCATGTAAAGATCTCAGCCGGTTCATTGTTGATATGATCAAATACGAGCTGCCAAAACAGTTTGTAAATGAATTGATGGCAGAATATTGTAACATAAGATTGTTAAACAAAGAACGTGTGCAAAAAAAGATTGAACCGCTCATCAATAAAATACGTGAACGGCATAAAAAAATATCTCAAAACAAAATGGCTGCTAAAGCGGCTGAATGATGAAAAAAGACACATCGGGTCACCAATAAAAAAGCTACGCTATGTGGAAACTTTGAGGTATGAAACTACTTATCATAACAAACAATCCAAACAGGGCAAGCTTCAGACAACGCATCGGAATTTATCTGGAAACTCTGGCAGTTAACGGAATTGAATGTAAAACTGCTGTGCTGCCTTCAGGTTGTTTGGCCAGACATAAGTTGTTTAAAGAGGCTGGTGGGTTTGATGGAGTTTTTTTACACAAAAAGTGTCTGAATCCAATTGACGCCTATAACCTGAAAAAATATTGCAGGAAGCTGATATTTAATTATGATGATGCCATCATGTACAGTGATAAAAGGCCAGATCGGCTGAGCCTGTCACATCTTATTCCTTTCAGACGTACAGCCCGTATAGCTGATATGATAATCGCAGGAAGTACCTACCTGGCTGCTCAATCACAAAAATTGAACTCAAATGTCAAGGTGCTTCCAATCGGGCTGAACACTGATAATTATATAGTGAAAAAGGATCAGGCTAAGGATGGCAAAATCTGTTTAGTCTGGATAGGAAGTGAAAGTACACTGGATTATCTTGGTCAGATTAAGCCGGTACTGGAAGAGATTGGCAAACGTTTTGATAATGTCATATTGCGAATAATCGGAGACGCTTTTTTCGACTTAGAAAATATGCCTGTTGAAAAACATTTATGGAGCAAAGACTCCAGGGCGTATAATTTGACGACAAGCGATATCGGCCTTGGTCCTTTGCCGAGCAATCCGTTTACAGAAGGCAAGTGCAGCTTTAAAATACTTGAATATTCTTGTTCAGGTCTGCCAGTAGTGGCATCTCCTGTTGGTACTAACTCGGTTTTTGTAAAAGACGGTATTACTGGTTTTTTAGTCGGTAATCATCAAGAGTGGTTGGACAGACTTGCTCAATTAATTGAGGATTCACAGTTACGGTTAAACATGGGGCAGGCAGGAGTTATGAGTGCTAAAGAATTTGATGTTAAAATAATAGGACAGCAGTTTTCTGAGTTTATCTATCATTTTTTAAAACACAGAGACCACGGTAAATAGACTTATTTTTTTAATTGAGGCAAGAATTATGGCAAATCACTTGAGCAGATGGATAAAGAAAAAATTACTTGGAACAGATAATAATTTAATAACTCTCAATGATCCTTATATGATCATTGAAGACCTTCTAAAAGATACTGAGGTAACAGGCATACTTGATGCAGGGGCAAGCAATGGTCGCATTTCGCGTAAACTATTAAAAAAATTTCCCAAAGCAAATATCTATGCGTTTGAACCTAATCTTTTCTATAAGCAAACACTAGAAACATTTGCTCAAGAAGACTCAAGATTTCATCCTCAATATTTAGCATTATCAGATTATGAGGGAAGCGCTGAATTATTAATTACTGAATCACCAGGGAATACATCTTTTTTCTCACCAGGGAATCGTCTCAAGGAAATAGATCCTGATGGCTCAATAATAAAACAAAAACAGAATGTCGATATTGTAACAATTGATCAATGGGCAAAAAGAAACAATAATGTCACTATTCAATTGATGAAATTTGACATTCAAGGTGCGGAATTACAGGCATTACAGGGTGCCATCAAGGTATTGCAAAAATTTACATATACGGTGTACACTGAAGTCGTGTTTAACAGTCTTTATAAAGGCGGGGCTCTTTTTAGTGAAATTGATTTATTCTTTAGAAAACAAGGTTTTATTCTATATGATTTGTATAAGCCAAAGTATAATCAAAGCGGTCTGATCATGTGGGCAAACGTTTTATATGTTGATCCGGGGAAAATTAGAATTTAATAATCTAAAAAACATTCAGGTATATTTTTTGATGGATAAATGTTTATGTTGAAATATGCATTTTATAATTTAATGAGCGGTACACACCGTAAAAATGGACTGTGTCAGTTACAAACACTGGAAAAAAAACTTCTGTCTAAAAATGTTCGTTTTGCGGTGCCTTTTGTTTATCATGGTAAAGGCTTCTTCAAAACCATTGAGCCACGTCAGAATCCTGAAGAAATAGAGAGCCTTTATAAATCTGTACTTGAACTTTCTCCACGCCGCATTCTGGAAATTGGGACAGCCAGAGGCGGCAGTTTGTATCTGTGGATACAGGCTGCTTCTGAAGATGCCACAATCGTCAGCATAGACATGCCAGGTGGGAAATTTGGCGGGGCATATCCAGCCTGCCGAATACCTTTTTACCAGTCATTTGCTCGTTCCGGCCAAACGCTCAGGCTTTTGCGGAGAGATTCTCATCAAGCAGAAACGCAAGATGAAGTCAGTAGAATTTTCTGTAATAAACCAATTGATTTCGTATTTATTGATGGTGATCATACTTACGAAGGCGTTAAGGCTGATTTCAAAGACTATGGTCATCTGGTCAGACCCGGCGGTCTTATCGGGTTTCATGATATTCTGCCACGTCCTGATTTACCAGAAATTCAGGTTGACAGGTTTTGGAAAGAGTTACGTGACAAGTATGATTGTGATGAATTGATTGGTAGCGAAAAATCGGGACGCAAGATTGGCATTGGTCTTATCCACGTCGGGAACAACGGTTTGTTTTTTTGAAGTATCATCTATTCTTTTTTCCGCCATACAGCAATCACAAAGTTCTTTTTATCCTTGGGATCGACAAACACTTTGGAAGAAATTGACTCTAATTCAATCAAATTTTTCATTAAAGAAACATTTTTTCCCCGCCGTCTGCTCATCAACAAAATTACTATTGCCGATTGCTGTTTGTTGCTGAGAAAATTAAGGATTTGCTGCGAATCTATCTGAGAATTTTGCAAAACATCTCTCCTGTCAAGAAACCAGGCCATTCTTCTCATATTTACGCTGATGCTCCAATCTTTCTCATCTGAAAGAATCTCATTACGAACCCACAAGCATGCATCCCTGAGAACAGGAATGTGAATACGATATTTCATAAAAATAGTTTTATAAGCAAACGGCAACGTTAACAGCATGGTTAATAATATTATTATATACATTTTTTGCTGAACAAAATGCGTGCCGAGTTTTTTATTCAGATAATCTGCTGTAGACTGGAAAGCTGCACCTGCAAATAGCAGCCAAAGAATCGCAGGAAAAAGCATAATACGTACTTCCATTGCTCCTGTGAGTACGTATGTTGCACCTATCAGCAATTGATTTACCGCAAAAACTGTCAGCAATAGCAACCCTGCCTTATGTTCTTTAATGACAAACCTTAAGCCCAATATGCCCAAAATGACAAGAAGCCATCCGAGTATCTTTTCAAACATGTAAAACATACCAATGCCATATATCCATGGCCAATGGCGCTGGATTACCTGCCAAAAGTTGTTCCCAGGTCCAGCAAACACATGATTGTGTGCAAGATCGCCAAGCATTGTGAGATAATAACTCACTGAATTCGGCATGGAATCTGCGTTTTGAATATATGTAACTATCTTGGAAATCCTCAGAATATTCCAGACTGTATCTGACACTTTAAAAACGTAAAAAAGAACAAAAAAAAGAACAATTACTACTGCTATAGCCCACATAATGCGAGAGAAATTAAGATGCCGAAGCAAAACCACAAAACTCCAACTCAATATCACCAGAGACACAACAATGCCCTCCACCCGTAAAAGAGGAAGACAGGTTGAAAACAGTATTACCGAAATACCCCCTTTCAATTCCGGCTTTTCTACAAAATGAATAGCAAAATAAAGACAATAGAGAGCCAAACAGATATAAACAGGATCTCTTAAAACGGCAAAGGCAATGGAGTTATATTGTGGCAGCAGAATGAAAAGCGTGGTGGTTAAAATGGAAGGCCATCCTGAAGAAAATCTTCTGGCCAGGCTCAAAAAAGGAAAAATAGCCAGGCATGAAGCTGCTACAGAAATAGCACGACCGGCTGTAATCCAATCAAGTCCTAATTTGTGTACACACATCACTAAAAAAGGATAAAAGAGCATGGGATATGCTTGAATTGCTGTTTGAATATTTCCCTGCTCCAGAGATTGCGCTGACCAGAGATATACTGGAGCATCAGGATGAATCATCACGCCACGGAACAACGGCAAGGTTATAATAATCAGATTGATAAAGAAAAGAAAAACTATCCAACCAAACCAGTCCGGGGACACTTTATCTTGAAAACGTGTCATCTGTTTTGTTTCCTTCCCCATTTGAGAAGGTGCCATAACAGCCTGATATCTTTCAAGGCATAAGGCCACGCATTTTGAAATAGTCTTCGTTCATAGTCACTGCCACCTCTGTTGCGGCAGAGATGTCTGCCGAGAGCAAGATATGACCGGCGCAATTGATAACGGATAAGTGGCGTATATGGTGCCATGTCAGAATTGCACAATAATTTTTCATAGCATAAAACCTTATCCGTTCTGATCGTAGCTGTTATTGAAGATGTATTCATCGCATGGTGCCGTCGGCAAAGAACAGGTTCATCCATGTACCCTACTTTACCGACCGAACATAGAAGAATTGGCATTTCAAGATCTTCATAACATTGGTAAATGGGATCAAATCCGCCAATTTCCTTTAAAATTTCTGTTTGAAACATGCCAGTGGAAAAAATAGGTAATACCCCCTTCAGAAGATAAGGAAGAGGATCAGGTTGTTTAAAAAGACATCTGCGTTTATCATCCAGCAACAGAGAGTCGGTTAACATGTTATCTTTTACCAAAACGGCATCCGCAAAAATAGCCACATTGTTATGATGGGTCATGAAAAAACGAATCCGTTTTTCGATACTGTCTAAAGGCAGAAAATCATCAGAAGCTAACTCGCAAAAATACTTTCCCTTTGCCATTTTCAGTCCCTGATTTAATGAACTGATTAATCCCATGTTTTTCTTCCTGTGTATAAAACGGAATCCACCTCTTTTATCAAAAATTTTGCGAATAACACTGGAACTGTTATCGGAAGAAGCGTCATCAATAACAATAAGATCTATCTCCGGCCACGTCTGATCAAGAACGCTGGTTATAGTCTGGGAAACATAATGCTGATGATTGTATGAAGGGATTATGACGGAAACGAGCATTGTTATATTCCGAAGTTAAACGAGAAAAAAACCAAAATTAAGGAACGGAAAATAGCTTCCCCGTTCCTAACTTACAATGTCCCGATATAAAGAATCCATTCGGGCAATCATAAGGTTTCTATCGAACAATTGTGCGTGTTGTTTTATGTTTGTTACCGCCTGTTGTCGGTGGGTTTCTGACCACCCCATAACTTGTTCCATAACATTTCCCAATTTCTCCTCATTTTCAGAAGGGACAAGAAAACTATATTGATTTTTCTCAAGTAACGTTAAAATTTCAGGTATCCCGCCAACTTTGCTGGCTACAACAGGAAGTCCGGCTGCCAGCGCTTCCAGAATGGCAAGGCCAAAGCCTTCATGGAGAGAAGGCATAGCAAACCCATCTAATGCCGCCAGAAATTTTGGAATATCCGACACATAGCCCAACAAAGTAATTTCTTTTGCAATGCCCAATTTTTCGGCCAGAGCAGTCAAGCTATCATGGAGTCTTCCCTTCCCGGCTATAACCAAATGCCCACCATGTTTCCCAATTTCATTTCGGGCCCATGCCTTTAAGAGAATATCATGTCCTTTCACAGGAGCCAATCTTCCAACTGCCCCCCACAGCCAGCATTGTAGCGGTAAATTGAAAAACATGCGAGCTTTCATTTTAACCAAGTCAGTTCTCTTAAAAACACTCAGGTCTATTCCATTATGGACAACTTCAATCCTGTCAGCCGGAAACCAGTAATTTGCCATTAGAATATCATGTTTTACTGCTTCAGAAACGGCTATTATTGTATTAATTCCTGGCCATAGAATTCTATTGCCAATTCTTCGTAAAAGGTTGCGGGACCGCTTCATGCCATGAACTGAAGTAATCATGCGGACATTTCTGTTTTTCAGTGCGGCAATGGTAGCGTAAAATGCTGACTTATGTCTATGGGCATGAATAATATGCACCCCATTTTTTTTTATGATACGATCCAATTCCCTGACGACCTGGTACTTGAAACTTCTGAGATCCTGTTTCCGAAACGGGAGCCATTTTATATCATATCCAGCCTTATAGAGGGCCTCGTTGTCTGACGGCGGACCAACAAGATAGCAAACTATATGCCTGTATCCTTCATTTAGGCCCTGTACAACCTGATTAAATAAAGGGTATTCTCCCTTAAAACTGCTCAACACATGGAGGATGGTAATTTTTTTTCCTGATTTCGTCATTGATGTTATCTCAACTTTATAAACAAAAGTGAAATCACTCTCTATTTTTTATAGTCAACTACCACCATCTGAGGTGATGGTTTGTTAAAGGAAAATATCTTTTTTATATTTTTGGCTCAGAGGCAGAGCCCCTTCGCTAAAGGTACGGGTTTTGCCCGCGCTAACCACCACCATAGGTGGTGGCTTATAAGAGTAAAAGAAATACAATTCTTTATTGGTTTCAGATTTCTCCAGTAATTTCTTATCGCTTCCCCGGGAAAAAATTCTTCATATCTTGCCTTTGGGAACATGGACGAATTATCTTTCCACTATCCCTTTTCTTCTTTTTTCTTCTCTTCTTGCGAGTATCTTATCAGTATGTCTTTTGATTCTTGCTGTTTTTCTCTTTATCCATAGCCATTGCAACCAATCCCATAAATTAAGTTTTTTTTTACCTTTGTAAGATAATAAAAGAGAAATTCTATCTTTTTTATTAAAGCTACCCTCAGGTAATGTGTAATTCAACTCTGCAAGGCTTTTTATTATCCACCTAAACCGCGGAGCAGAGTTTCTGTCCACCCTCTGAAGGTCAAAAAGAGCTATATCGGGAGCATCGGATTTGTCTTTATAATAAAGCAGTATATGGGTGGCATTGAAATCACGGTGATTGAAACCTTTCTCATGCATCCTTCTGGCAAAAATACCGATTCTGTTAATCAAATTTCTTTTTCTATTGCTGCCCTTTTCTCCTGTAAAGAATTCAGGATTGTTTCTTAACATATACTCAAGAGAAATAAAGGGAGAAAAATCCTTTGTTATGAGAAAAGACTGTATCCAAAAAAACTTAACTGATTTTTCTCCGGCGATAACAGGTGTAACCGTTCCAAGCCCGCTTTTACGGAAATCACATATGTTTTCGAATTCTTTTTTTCCTTCCGAAGAAATCGGTTTTGTGGTAAATAATGCCAGAATCCTTTGCAGGCCGGCAAATTTAGTATTGTGACGTTTTAAATAAAAAACCCTTTTTCGGCCAGTAATTTGAAATTCAAAACGTATTACAGACCTTGCTTTTATCTTTTTGATTGTTTTACCGGCCTGATAGTTCCAAACAGATTCAAAAGAATCAAAATGCATATCATCCAATACTTTTAGATACTCTTTATTAAATATCAGATGATTTTTCTTTATACATTCAATCTTTGAAGAAAAATTCTTCATGCTTTGCCTTTAGCAACTTATTTGGTGATCTGATACGTTTAAAGGATATGACCTTATCAATATTTCTGCAGATATGCCTAACCCTTTTTGAAGCTTTCTTATCATCTGGAGCGACATTAATCGTTTTCGATTTAGTATTTCTGAAACACGAGCTCTGCTGCCAAGATATGCTTCAAGATCCCTACGAGTAAGGCATTGGCTCTCCATTTGGTGAATAATTGCTTCAAAGGGGGGTATCCACTTCGCTCTCCTCGCTACTGCCTAATCCCTTGAATTATCATTATATTCTCAGTATGGATGCGAATGGCCAAGTTTTGTCCACAACCAACTGTTTTTTTAGTAATTTTCGATTCTTTTACGAGAGCGAAGTGGATACCCCCCTTTTGCTTCAATTGGATCAGGTGGGCAAATAGGATAGTATTTTTCTTCGTAAGCTTCTACTAATGTTGTTAACACATCTAATTTGTCACCTTCAGTGGTGTTCAGATCAGCTTCCATTAAACATTCAATTTCAACTAAAGTTGCGTTATAATCACTTTCTGTTTCGATTGGTTTAATGTCCATAAAATCACCTCATATTGTGGTTGTGTCAATCTTGTCATATTCATTATGTGTACCAACAAATCGA
>Ga0255431_1051_pt1 | contig 21241 bp, 21 predicted proteins | sample ANMaggSeSYBR02J5_FD_182633 | JGI IMG/M metagenome (GOLD analysis project Ga0255431, IMG submission 182633) | Sediment cell enrichment communities from methane seep in Santa Monica Basin, California, United Staets - ANME aggregate JGI... | ecosystem: Environmental > Aquatic > Marine > Cold seeps >... | reverse complement strand
CGGTTTTCAGGGGATTGTTCAATTTTAAAGCTGCCGTTAAAGGCGGGATATGTATTCCGGAATTTCATTAGCTTTAACAGTCTCTGCACCACCGGCTTTTGGATTTCCGTATTGATTTCACTCAAATCGTAGTTATGGCGATTGATATTTCGGCCTAATTGCGTTTGTTCAAGCAGTTCCGTATCGTTTTCACCGGCAAGCAGGCCCACATAATATACCTGCGGAATGCCTGGCGCAAAGAACTGAATTGTGCGGGCAGCCATGTAGGAATTTACATTGCACTCCAAAGCGGAAAAATATGTGCAGTTTACCTGATAAATATCAAGATTTTGATATTCAGGCCCTGAATAGATACGTTTTACATTTGAACCCTTTTCATACAAACCGTTAATTGTTCGATCTATTTCTTCCTGGCTCATCAGGTCGGCCACATCGACAATGCCTATACCATCATGGGTATCCAGAGTTGTAAATTGTTTCCTGGGACAGATATTAAGCCAGTAAACCAGTCTTTTGTTGGTATGGTGATAAAGGGTGTGCAGCACCAGCAAAGGCAGGGCAAAATCGTATGTCCAGTATCCCTTTTCAGCAAGTTTTAGCTGATAAGAATAATGTTCGTGAATTTCCGGGATGATTTGAGTATCAAAAGCGGACGTGAACCCGTTCACCCATTCAAGGAGTTTCCAGACATCCGGCTCCAGAAAGAAACAGTTTGTTCCGATTTTAACAGGAGCATAAGCAAAGGCGTCCATCCGGATAAGTTTGGCATTGGTTCGTGCCAGGCGGAGCAGAAAATTTCTCAAAATTTCTCTGGTTTTAGGGGACTGAAGATCAAGGTCGATCTGTTCATAATCAAAAGTACACCAGATTTTTTCTTTGGAACCGTCAGGGCGCTCAATTACCGTATAAGGATGCCTGGGCTTGCGCGTATAAACCTTTGCGAGATCTTCTTTGCTTATTTTTCCATCTGGAGTTAGTTTCTTAAAGCTTAGAAACATGTCGGCATATTCTGAATCATCGCCGTTTTCTATATAATCCTGAAAAAAAACAGACTGCTTGGAAATATGATTTACCATAAAATCTATAATCAAGTCAAAATCATTGCCTATTTTTTCTATATCTTTCCATGTGCCGAAATTCGGATCTACCTCATCGTAGGTCAATGGAGCGAACCCGCGATCGCCTGAAGAAGGATAAAACGGAAGAACATGAACGCCGCCGACCGCTTTTTGCAAATATTTGCGCAAAACATAATGCAGTTCAGTCATATTCTGCCCCAGACTGTCAGGATAGGTAATAAGCTGAACTTTATTTTGAATTGTCATAAGATTTCACCTTTTGCCTTTTTAATAAAGTTGTAGTGTTTTACAGCCTCCACGATTCCACCGGCATATTTTTGCTTTGCAAAATAGATGTTTTTCCTGTGTTTGAGTTTTTCAAGCTCTTCGCTGTAGTTGCCTACTACCATTGCAAGCGGCTCGCCGCGAAGCATTTCCTCGTCATTTCCGGAATCGCCACAGACAAGAATATTTTTCAAGGAAATTTCCCATTTGTAGCTGAGATACCGGATTGCTTTACCTTTAGATGCTCGATAAGGAAGAATATCAAGGTATCTCTGGTGGGAATAAATAAGGTTGTATCGACATTTATGTTTCAGTAACAGATCATGGATCATGGCCAGCCGGTCCTTTCCAAGCTTCATAAGATAGCTGATTTTAAACCGTCGCTGCGTTATTTCTTCCTGGTACTCCAGGAAATCGACATTTTTTAACAACTCGACGATTTTTGAGCGATTCCATTTGCTCAAGATATGCGTTTCCCATCCTTGACCGTAGTGCAGATCTTTTCCGTAGTATATTTCCGAGCCTACAGATGAAATAATTATATCCGGCGCATGTATGTTATGCTGTTTTAAATGTTCAACAGCAGAAGCAACAGTTCTGCCGGTAGCAACACAAAATCCAATAATATTACGATTTTTCGTTAGCAATGCAAGCAGGTCGTTAAGATTTTTGTTTTCTTCCTCCCCAAGCAGGGTGTTATCAATATCTGTTATAATAAAATAATTCAGTCCGGCGAGACGTTTTCCAATGGAATCGGACGGAACGGCAACGCCTATTTCTGATTCGGGGATTTCTTTAACAAACTTTTTCACTTCTTTTATATAGTTTTTGGTATGTTTTTCCCATGTGTAGTGTTTGCGGACGTTTAGAATACCGTTTTTTGAAAATTTTTCCCATGTGTCGTGATCGGTAATTATTTTTTTAAGAGCCGCGGCTATTTTTTTTGTATTGGCAGGATCCACAAGAATGCCGTTACCACAGTTGTATATAATATCTTTGGCTCCACCGTCATGGGTCGCCACAATCGGAAGACCGGTGGCGGAAGCCTCAAGCAGCGTTAACCCAAAAGGCTCGGTTAGCGCCGAATTGACGAAAACACCTTTTTTTTCAGCGGCAATACGGAATAATTCAGGAACCTCGTATTCAAAATCATGTTTTTTAGGAATAGCCATCTTTCCGTAAAGATCGTATTTGTCCATGATTAAAAGCATTTTGGTCAAAACGTTCCTTTCGTTTTCTTCCTTTTCAGTAATATCTTTTCGAATTCCGGCAAACACGGCAAGATTAGACATGGCCTGCAATTCAAGATCCTCCCCGTAAGCTTTGACCAGGCCGGAGATATTCTTGCGTTCATCAGGGCGGCACAGCGCCAATATCAACGGCTTGTCAGGATGGCTAAAAAAACGATTCAATTCTTTAACCACGGATGCCCGCGCATAGATTTCGACTTCATCTTTTTCAGTTTCAGGAAGCATATCGTGATAGTAGGGGTAAAATTTTTCCAGATTCAGCCCGGGTGGTATTACACGGTATGCCGGCAAATTATTATTTCGATACATCACGTATTGCTTCTCAATTTCCTGTCCGGTGCTGGTTATTATAAGGTCTGCGCTTTTCAGAATATCTTCTTCAATATGAATCCGATGGTCAATTTTATATTTTTTGATAATATCCGCTTGTTTCAAGCCGTCATTGAGCAGTTTTTCCCTTTTAATCCGTCCAGCGAATGGCCTGTAAAGATTATGGGAATGCCAAATGTTTTTGCAAGCTGTATGGCGACATATCCGGCATCTGCATAATGACCGTGGACGATGTCGGGTATTGCACTTTCACGTTTGATGAACTTTATGGTTTTGTCAACGTATTCATCCAGATGCGGCCATAGAAGTTCCTTTCGAATATACTTCCTGCCGCCGCACTGGATTCTCACAATACGAAATTTATCGTTTACTTTTTCGATTGGCCTGGAATAATCCTCTGACACGGTTTTATCCATAATTAAACGTGTAAAGAGATCAATACGTTCCACATCGCCTCGCTCGCTGAGCGCCTTGGACAATTCAATCACATATTTGATCTGGCCGCCGGTATCGGCATCGTGTCCCATTTCCATATTTTCCGAACGCAGAAGGCCGTGAATGCTGAACATTTGAATGTATAATTTATGCTTTTTCATCTGTTTACCTTTTACATAAAATGAGCGATTAGCCATTAGCTTTTAGCACAATAATTTCAAGATATTGTTAGAGGTTAACATTTCACCCAATGGGTGAGAATCGAATTACTAAGAGCTAATCGCTCATTTTAGGTTTTATACTGGCAATAATTTTCTTGTAAAAGTTTGAATCAATCGGAATCGCCCCCTTAATTTCACAGATACGCGCGGCAAATTCCGTTGCTTTCTCCAGAATTAGTTCCAAAGGCCACTTGTTAATGTATCCAATTGAAAGTATCGCTGTATAAGCGTCACCTGCGCCTACGGTGTCGGCAGCATTATCAATTTTTGCCGGTTGTGCTTGGAAATGTTTATCTAATGTAAACAGTTCACTTCCATTTTTTCCTTTTGTAAGGCATAGCATCTCAAGGCGGTATTTAATCATGAGATGTTCGACAAATGCGCGACTGCTTTTTTTAAAATCAAACATTTGCTTAAGCATTTCAAGTTCTTCATTATTTAATTTTAGCACATCACACTGTCTTAGTGAATCTACAATAATTTGTTTTGTAAAGCAATGAGGTCTGAGATTAATGTCGTAAAGGCATTTAGTTGCAGGGCGCCTTTGCTCAAGAATTTGCTGTATAGTCTTGAAACAATAGTCGCTTCTTTGTGCAAGGGTTCCAAAATAGATAAGTCTGATATTTGCATTGAGTAAAAATGCGATTGATGTATTGAACTCAAGATAATCATAGGCAACGTTTGGCAGGATATTAAATGCAGGAACGCCTTTGCCGTCGAGTTCTATGAGTACTTTTCCTGTGCTATGCCTGCTGTCGATCTGAATATTTTCAATTGGCAAATCGTGTTGTTGCAGGAAATTTATTATTTCCCCGCCCTCAAGGTCATTGCCGATTCTTGAAACAAAGCAAACCGGCATGCCAAGATTTTTTAAATGAAAGGCAAAATTGAAAGGCGCACCGCCTAAGCGTTTGTATTCAGGAAATATATCATAAAGTATTTCGCCTATAGCAAGTATCACATTCTTTCTCCGATATTCAGAGAATCACCAATCTACCCTTCTACAGGGTAATCTACCGCCCGATAGTTTCGACCGACTTCCCGGTTCCAAAATTTTTGGCAAAGCTCCTAAAGTAGAGGGCGTTCTTGAATTGTGAATTACACTTTTCTTTATTCCATATTCAAGATTTGGGCATCCTTCATTATACAAATGACACCAAACCTGACGCATGCCTGATTTTGATTCTTGTGGTACTATATTTCGGCATATATCCATAACTTCAGGACAACGAGTATGGAACCGGCATCCGGGCGGAGGTGAAGATGGAGAAGGAGTTTCTCCTTTGAGGACGATCTTTTTCTTTTTATAGATTCCAGGTGCAGGAACGGCACTTATTAGAGCTTTTGTATAAGGGTGCATTGGATTGTTTATTACATCAGAGGCAGGCCCTTGCTCTACAATTTTTCCCAGATACATAACCGCTATTCGGTTTGCTATGTTGCTTACTATACTTATATCGTGAGAGATAAAAATATATGAGAGATTATAGCTGTCCCTGAGATCCAGCAGAAGGTTTATGATCTGGGCCTGAACAGATACATCAAGGGCGCTGACGGGTTCGTCGCATACAAGCAAATCAGGTTTTAAGGATATAGATCTTGCAATGCTGATTCGCTGGCGCTGTCCGCCGGAAAATTCATGAGGATAGCGGTATATTGAGTTTTCATCAAGTCCGACTTCTTTCATAAGCCTTTTAGCATGATCTTCCTTATTGCCCTCTATTATTTTATATTCGACAAGCCCTTCTGTAACAATATCAAGAATAGTCATTTTTGGATTTAGAGAGGTTAAGGGATCCTGAAAAATCATCTGTATTTTTTTTCTTATTTCCTTCAACTTTGTCCGTTTGAGATCAAGAAGATTTTTGCCGAAAAAAAGTATATTGCCTTTTTGAGGCTTTTCCAGCCTTAACAAGGTTCTTCCAAGCGTTGTTTTCCCGCATCCTGACTCACCGACAAGGCCAAGCGTTTCTCCTTTGTATAGATGCATGGATATTCCATCAACAGCCTTAACATATCCTGCAGTTCTGGCCATAATACCGCGTTTTATTGGAAACCAAGTTTTAAGATTTTTTATTTCAAGTATCGGTGTTTGTAACATTTCAGCACTTTTAAATATATTGTTTCACGCAAAGACGCAAAGATTTTAAAGCTATAACCCGTTGACGACTTTTGATGTACCATCACGCATTAATTCCTATTAAGATTCTCTATTTTTTTTCTGCAAGGAAACACGCTGTTTTGTGGCCATTACCAAGATCAACAAGTTGTGGTTTTTCTTTTTCACATCTATCAAAAGCCTGTTGGCATCTGTCACGGAAATAACAACCGGACGGATAATTGAACGGTGAAGGCACATAGCCATGAATAGGTATCAGCCTTCCGGCATCAGTTGATAACTTTGGAACAGATTTGAGGAGTGCTTTTGTATAAGGATGTGCCGATTTTGAGAAGATATCATTAACATTTCCTTCTTCTACTATTTTCGAAGCATACATTACAACTACCCTGTCGCACATTTCCCAGATAATACCGATATCATGGGTAATTAAGAGTATAGAGGTATGGCTCTGTTTCAATTCCTTTATCAATTCAAAAATCTGAACCTGGGTGGTTACATCCAGTGCGGTTGTAGGTTCATCAGCTATTACAAGATCGGGTGTCAGCATAAGAGCCATTGCTATCATAACCCTTTGCTGCATACCGCCTGAAAGCTGGTAGGGGTATGAAAACATCCTTTCTCCTGCATCAGAAATGCCTACTTTTTCAAGCCAGCTTTCAGAAATATTCCAGGCCGTTTTTTTACTTATATTTTTATGGAGTGAGAGGCTCTCCATTATCTGCTGTCCGATTCTGTGAAGAGGGGACAGGGCTGCGGACGGTTCCTGAAAGATTATGCTGATGGCATTGCCCCTTATTCCCTTCATCTTCCTGATATTCAGCTTTAACAGGTCCTTACCCCTGAAAATTATTTGGCCGTTTTCAATCCTGCCTGATGGTGACGGGATAAGACGCAATATGCTGAGAGCGATTACAGATTTGCCACACCCTGATTCGCCGATCAATCCGACTATTTCATTCTTTTTTACATGAAATGAAACATCGTCGACGGCTTTAAAAACACCTTCGTCTGTTTCAAAGCTGACAGTAAGCTTATCAATTTCCAGCAATATTTCGCTCATTGCTCTCCGACTCCCGACTCCCAATTCCTAACCCGTAACCTGTTTCCAATTCTCCTGTCCTTCTTCGCGCCTTTACATGAACCATAAAACAAAAAAAGCAGCATGGCAACCCATACTGTTCAATTTTCTATTGATTAAAGTTTGCTTTTTCCCCTTAATTCAATAGGATAGGAATTTCCATTTTTTGGTCAATGATATCAGATTATTATTGATTGGAAATGGTTTTATGATTATTATCCTGTTTTCCGGATAGGATAAGAGACATCTTTCTTGACACTGAAACTAAGTTCATAGTATAGAGAATTTCTATTTTATGCCTAATGAATGCGGCATCATAGGATATAGGTGAATTTTTTTGAACGTCGAACATCCAACGTCGAACATCGAATGCTGAAATCGCTTCGCTCTGCCGGTTTATAAATTGGCAGAACACCTTATTTAAAATTCGATGTTGGACGTTCGATGTTGGACGTTCATCTTTTAAGCCCGCCCGAAGGGCGCTAATTTAGCGCCCTGTCAGGCGAGCTGTTTCTGAAGAAAAATCTTGATTTCTTACAGGTTGGGTTTTATGTCTCAACTTGATCTGCAAAAAAAAAAAACAATAATCCGGAGTCCATTATGCTTCAAATGAATTTAATCCATATGATAAGCAATGCCTGTCTTATGGTTCAGTTTGTTATGGCTCTTCTGATGATTTTTTCCATTATTTCATGGACTATTATGCTAATAAAATACTTATATATCAGAAAAGCATATAAAGAATCAGCTTACTTCACAGATTTTTTCTGGAAAAGCAAAGATCTGTCAGAAGCTTTTGCAAAAGCAAAACAGCTTCATGGCAGCCCAATAGCCAGAGTTTTTCGTATAGCCTGTATGGAACTTAAACAATTGTCCGAATCCGGCATTTCACTAAAATCATCCAAGCCACCTGAAACAGCCTCTCATTCATCCATAGGGGCTAAGTTCACAGGAACGGACAATATAAAAAGGGCTCTGCGCCGGTCAACTAATACAGAAATTGCCCGAATGACTCAACTGGTTCCTTTTCTTGCCACAACAGGTAACACGGCGCCTTTTATCGGTCTGTTCGGGACTGTATGGGGAATAATGAATTCGTTTCATAGCATCGGGAGCAGCGGTTCAGCCAGCCTTGCTGTTGTTGCTCCCGGAATTTCCGAAGCGCTTGTTGCAACTGCAGCCGGTTTAGCCGTTGCAATACCGGCGGTAATAGCCTTTAACTATTTTATGCAAAAGATAAGAATCCTTGAAACTGAATTGCAAAGCTTTTCTGCTGACTTCCTGAATATCATAGAACGTGATATTTTAACCTGAGTTGAGCTATTCAGATTCAACCTAAAGGGTACAAAAAATGGCATTTGGTGGAAATAATAATAGCTTCATGTCCGATATAAATGTAACACCATTTGTTGATGTTATGCTGGTTCTCCTGATTATTTTTATGGTTACCGCTCCAATGATGATAGAGGGTGTCAATGTCTCCCTGCCTGAAGCGACATCTGAACCGCTTCCCGCAGAACAAGATCTGTTTGTAATAACTATAGATAAAAACAATCAAGTATATATAAACGACCATCAGGTGACACTTGATTTTTTGCAGGAGAAACTTATAAAAATCCTTGATGGACGTATTGGCCAGGAAATTTATTTAAAAGCTGATAAAAACATATCATATGGAATGGTGATGCGTGTTATGTCGGAAATAAAAGGAGCCGGCGTTGAAAAACTTGGTATGGTGACAGAACCCATAAAGTCCAATAAAGAAAAATAAGGAACGTGGACGAAAGTATGATTGCTCCTTCTTATTTATTTCGCAGTACATGGAATGACCCACTGAAATTAGTTTTGGCTTTTGCGGTTTGTCTGGTATGTCATGCGATTTTTTTTGCAATCTTGATTTATTTTCCAGTTCATACTCCATATAATAAAAAGTTTTTATCTTCTGTCATTAATGTTAATATGGTTACGTTGCCTGCTCAGAGAGCATCATCAGAGCCAGCCGGGCGAATTGAGATTAACTCCAAAATACAATCAACGCCGGCTTCTCAGATCCCATCCACCAGTATTAATGCCGACCGGGGTCGCTCAAAAACTGTGTCTGTTGCCACCCAAAAAGGTAAAAAAATAAAAAAATCGCTCAAAAAAAAGACATTCTCGCCATCAAAGGTTGTCAAAAGTGCTATAACAAGAATTGAAAAGCAGGTTGAAAATTCGAGGCCGGATCCGATTATAGCGGCAATCAACCGTTTAAAAACTAAAGTAGGGGCAATAACTGAAGCAAAAGATATTAAGGTAAATAAAGAAGGTCTGATTGGACAGGGCGGTAATATACCAGGTGGGGCTTTGACTACAGGCTACCGGGCTCTGAAACAAATAGATATATATAAAGCGGAAATTCCTTATTACATTGAAAAAAACTGGGCTTTTTCCGAGCAGCTCATCGGAGGAGATACTGATCTAATTGCAGTGGTTGTTATTAAAATCATGCAAAACGGCGAGATAAAGGATATATGGTTTGAAAAAAAGTCAGGCAACAGTTATTTTAACGAATCCGCCTTTAAAGCTGTTAAGAAATCAAACCCGCTTCCTGAACTGCCAAAAGAATATTTAAAAGCTTATTATAACATTGGCCTGATATTTACGCCTTCAGGATTGAGAAAAAGCAGCACTAAATAGTGCCTGAACGAAAACTGCTAATTTTCCCAAGTTCTGCGTCAGGCGCAAATTTTAATCCTCAAAATACCCCATGTATTTCTGCGGTTAAAATTTGCGCCTTCCTTGAACTTGAAAAAATTTTATAGTTTTCGTTAGGGCACTAAATAAAGTTAAAATTATATGTTTAAAAAAAAATACACCAAAATATTTTTTATAAGTTTGATAGCAACCGTATTTTTTTTGATTGAGTCGGCTCATTGCCGAACAAACTATGATTATATTGATATAAACAACCCTTTTATAAGAAAAATTCCGATTGCTGTTCCTTTGTTCAAGTCTATGTCGTATAATAATAAGGGAGAAAAATTTCTATCACAAGAAGCATCAAATCTGCTCTCAAAATCATTGGAATTTACCGGTTATTTCAAAATAATTGACAGGGATGCCTATCTTGCAGATCCTGAAAAATCCGGCATAATTGCTCCAAATATCAATTTCAAAAACTGGACAGGTATAGGGGCCGAACTTCTTATTACAGGCGGTCTTTTTTTAAAAGATGATATTGTTGAAATGGAACTCAGGCTTTATGACTCTTTTAAAGGTTTATTGATCGTCGGCAAGAGATATAAAGGTGTTGTGAATAACCAGCGTAAAATGATACATCGTTTTTGCGGGGAGGTTATATATAAACTTACCGGCAGCAGAGGAATTTTCAATAGTAAAATAGCTTTTGTATCCACAAGTTCCGGAAACAAGAATATATACTTATGTGAATTTGACGGACATAATCCTGAACAATTGACCTATGATAAATCTATAACTCTTTCTCCCGCATGGTCATCAGATGCAAAATGGATAGCTTATACATCTTACTCAAAGGGGAAGCCTGATCTTTATATAAAACATCTAAAAGATAAACATGGCGCTGTAGTAGCTCGAAAAGGGTTAAATATTACGCCGGCATGGGTACCAGGCAAATTTTCTCTTGCTGCTGCTCTTTCGTTTTCCGGTAACTCAGAAATTTATCTGTTGACCGGAACAGGAAAAATTATTAAGAAATTAACAAATAACTGGGGGATTGATGTATCTCCAACGTTTTCTCCGGATGGCGGCAAAATGGCATTTGTCTCCAACAGGTCGGGTTCTCCCCAGATTTATATAATGGATTTAGATTCCGGACAGGTAAAGAGGTTGACGTTTCACGGAAGATACAATACATGTCCAAGCTGGTCTCCCAAAAGTGATAAAATAGCATATGCAGGTATGGAAAATGGAGAAATCAATATTTACACAATAGAGGTTGAAGGAGAAAACTCGGCATTACAATTAACACACAACGCAGGAAATAATGAGTCCCCAACATGGTCGCCGGATGGAAGTCTCATTGTGTTTAGTTCAACTCGTGAAGGACATTCCGGAATCTATGTTATGACTGCTTATGGAACTGACCAGAGGCGTCTGCTTGCCTTGCCCGGTGAGCAGACAGATCCTGGATGGTCTCCATGAGATCAATTCCTAAAGGAGGAAAAAAAATGAAAAAAAAATTATGGGTATGCTTGTCTCTTTTATTGGTAATTCCAGGATTGCTGGTCGTTTCTTCTTGTGCAAAGAAGACAGTTAAGGTTGATCTTCCTGCTCAAACCCAGGAAGACGAAGCAGCAAAACTGGCTGCTGAAAAAGCAAAGCAGGAAGAGATTGCACAACAAAACCTTGCAAGACAACAAGAGACTGCAAAACAACATGCTTTAGCTGAAAAGCGTCGTCAAGAGGAAGCTGAAGATCGTAACATTATTGCAGCCAGAAACTTCTTCATGAATGAAAATATTTACTTTGATTTTGACAAGTCTGATCTTAAACCTGAAGCTCAGGAAGTTTTAAAAAGAAAAGCTGAATGGCTGAGAAATAATCCCGGCGAATCAATTATTGTTGAGGGCCATTGTGATGAACGCGGGACAAACGACTATAACCTTGCTCTTGGCGACAGGCGTGCTCAAAGCGCAAAGAATTTTCTGATTGATCTGGGTATTGCAGAATCACGCTTAACAAGAATCAGCTATGGCGAGGAGCGTCCTGCTGATCCACAACACAATAAAGAAGCGTGGACAAAAAACAGACGCGACCAGTTTGTCGTAGAGTAGTTGATAGTTAGGAACGTGGACGAAATAACTTCCCCAAGTAGGCGCACAGATTTGGGTCGAATTTGCCCAAATCTCAAATATAGGCTCAGATCGCAAAAGTTGATGGAATAGCGAGCTATTTCAATATTTTTGTGATTTGAGCCTGGATTTGAGATTTGGCAAAGGCGGCCTGAAGCTGTGATGCATAGTTGTGGAAGTTATTTCGTCCACGTTCCTTATGATTGAAGTGCCTAAAGTGAGCTCTCTTTAACATACTTTAGGCACACCGTCTTTTACCATCTTCTGAAAAGGGCTTTATCTCTGCAATGAAATATTTTGCTTTATTCTTATTAGTATTTCTAAATGTGTTGTGTGGATGTTCCATGCGTGGCGATATCGTTATGCTTGAAAATCGGATATCTTTGATTGACCAGCGCATTGCAAAATCGGAAGAATATAATAAAAAGCTGCAATCCAGACTGGAAGAATACATTAACCTGCTTGAAGAAAAGGAACAAACATTTAGAAATCAATCTGCTGAACTGCATGCAATGCAGGATCAGTTGAAAGCTGAAATGCGGCTCATAGGCGGAAGAGTTGACGAAACTGATTATTTATTAAAGCGGAAATTATCCAATTCAGGCACAATGACCGAAAACCGGTTTAAAAAAATAGAGGACTCTGCCGGTTTAAATAAAAATCGCATAACACGTTTAGAGCAGTACCTCAATTTTGAATCAGATGAAAATGATCTGAAAATAAAATCAAAGCCCCAATTCAAGAAAGAGCTTTCAGAAAATGAATTATACACAGTGTCCAAACAGGTATTTGATGCAGGAGACTTTGAAACTGCCCGCAATGGCTTTAAAAATTTAATAAATAAATTTCCAAAGTCGGCACATGCGGATAATGCCCAGTTTTGGATAGGTGAAACTTATTATAGTGAAAAATGGTATGAAAAAGCCATCCTTGAATATCAGAAGGTTATAGAAAAATATCCGAAAGGAAATAAATTGCCGGCTTCTCTTCTGAAGCAGGGATTTGCATTCTTTAATCTTGGAGATAAAGCAAATGCTCGTCTTATATTGAAGGGGCTTGTGAAAAAATATTCTAAATCCAATGAAGCTAAAATAGCGACAAAAAAATTAAAGGAACTATAGGCGTTACTATTCGGTATGATAAAAGTCATCGGTATAGATCCGGGACTGGCTGCAACCGGCATTGGCATTGTAAGAGGAACGGGGTTTAAGGTTGATGGCTTTTCATATGGCTGCATTAATACTTCAAAAAATACTCTCTTGCCGGCTCGTCTTGATCAAATCTTTTCTAAACTCAGCCTGATTTTAAAGAATGAAAAACCGGATCTAATGGTTGTAGAAGATGTTTTTTCTCTGGAAAAATATCCAAAATCCGGGATTATATTGGGAAAGGTTTCAGGTATTGTCCTTCTTGCCGGATGCAGGGCTGACGTGCCTTCAATTGAAATTCCAGTTCGTGAAGCAAAGCAGGTTTTAACTGGAAACGGAACTGCAACTAAAATGCAGCTTGAAAAAGCTGTAAGACACTTAGTTAACTTAACAACTCCTATTAGACCTTACCATGCGTCCGATGCTATGAGCCTGTCGCTTATAGGCTTGTTTCGTTACAAAAAATACATCGGGCAAATTTTACGCAGCAAAGCGGAGCATCTGTGATAAGTTATATTGAGGGAAAACTATTAAAAAAAGAAAAAGAGCGGATAGTTATTCTTGCTAATCAAATAGGATATGAAATTTTGCTGCCTGCAATCGTGATGGATACTCTTAAAACAAAGGCAGCAGGAGAAGAGATATCTTTTCATATTTACTATCACCAAGCTGAGCGACAGCCAAAGCCTGTTTTAATCGGCTTTAATCTGGAAATCGAAAAAGAATTTTTTCAGCATTTTATTTCTGTTGAAGATATAGGCCCCATGAAAGCGGTCAAAGCGCTTAATATCCCCGTCCATGAAATAGCGAGTGCCATTGAGTCAAAAAATGCGGCTAAACTTAAACAATTAAAAGGCATTGGAGCAAGAACCGCCGAAAAAATTATTGCCACACTTAAGGGAAAGGTGGATAAATTCGCTTTAACTATTAGTGACGAGCCTGAAAAAATACGGATTGCTGAAGACATCTCAACACAAATGCTGAATGTGCTGGTTTCTCAGCTTGGTCACAAGGGCAACGATGCAAAACGTATGATTGCTGAAGCAGTAAAACGCAACAAAAATATTTCTACATTTGAAGAACTCTTTGAAGAAGTATATCGTGGTACAAAAACTCCATGACAGATGATATCCTGAAATATTCTTCAGATAAACAGGGCATACTTACAGGAACAAGTCTGCCCGTCGATGAAGAACAAGCGATTAAGTCTTTGCGCCCTGAATATCTGGATGATTACGTTGGACAGGCCGAAGTAATTGAAACTCTCAAAATCGCAATTGAAGCAGCTATGGAACGTAATGAACCGATTGATCATGTACTTTTTCATGGACCGCCCGGTCTCGGTAAAACCACACTTGCGCATATTATTGCTAATGAAATGGGAAGTAATCTTACCGTTACTTCCGGGCCCGCTCTTGAAAAAGGAGGAGACCTGATAGGTATTCTAACTAATTTAGAGGATGGAAGTATCCTGTTTATAGATGAAATACATAGAATGCCAAAAATTGTGGAGGAATTTCTGTATCCTGCCATGGAGGATTTTGCTGTTGATTTTGTTTTCGACAAAGGAATACATGCCAGAAGTCACAGATACCATCTGAAGCCGTTTGCTGTAATCGGCGCAACCACAAGAGTAGGCCTGTTATCCGCACCGCTCAGGGATCGATTCGGCATTTTCAGGAGTTTTGATTTTTATAGCGAAAGCGATCTGGTAAAAATTACCAGGCGTTCTGCTGCTTTGCTTAATGTTCATATAAATAACAACGGAGCTGTTGAGCTTTCAAGGCGTTCAAGAGGAACTCCAAGAATCGTTAACCGTCTGTTAAAAAGGGTAAGAGATTATGCACAAGTTCGGTCAGATGGTAAAATTACAAAAAAAAACGTGGTGGCGGCCCTGCATTTGGAGGGGGTCGATGAGAAGGGAATTACCGATCTTGACCGTCGGTATATGAAAACAATAATTGAATTTTATAACGGAGGGCCTGTTGGAATTGAAGCGATTGCTGCGACACTTCTGGAAGAGACAGATACGCTTGTGGACGTTGTTGAACCGTATCTTTTAAAAATTGGAATGATTACAAGAACCTCTTCCGGCAGAAAGGCCTCAAAAAAAGCATACATGCATCTTGGATTAGCGCCTGTTGGGCGAGCTGTTGAGCTGTTGAGCTGTTAAAATGTTATTGCAGACTGATGGTCTCTAACCCATTAATATAATTGGTTAAAAAATGGAAATTTCGTAAATATTCGGCCAACCCCTTCCGTTGTTATTTCAATGACTTACAAGGGGTAATTATGGATATATCGAACATTATTGCGTGACTATATTTACATGTTCCCAAAGATACATTTTTTAACCTATTGAAATTGTTGCTATTTTAAAATATGTATCATTTGTTGTGAGATATAGCCCATATATTCAGTGTCAAAAAGTACCACATAACCTATTGAAATTAAAGCATAAGGGGTTAGCCGAATATTTACGAAATTTCTATACTATTGAATCACTGAAATTTATTTAAGGAGATAGCTTTGATTCGTACTATATGCAACTTATTGTTTTTGTTGCTTATCTTGTTGAGCATAACACCGGCTTTTGCGATATCGCATAATCAACAAGCCGATGCAAAACTTAAACCGACCATGCTCATTGCATCAGGAACTGAACAAGGCAATAACTATGCTATAGTGGTTGAAAAAAATACTCAGAGCTTATTTCTGTATGAATATGATGGGAAAATGTTTAAAGAAATTGATAAATTCAAGTGTTCAACCGGTGAAGTGCCTGGAGCAAAATTGGTTTCAGGTGACAAGAAAACACCAGAGGGAGTTTATTTTTTTACAAAAAAGTATCAAAAACAAGATCTTGCTTCTATATACGGGACAAGAGCCTTTCCTACAGACTACCCAAACCTTCTTGATCAAATTGTAGGCAAGAATGGACATTCAATCTGGATGCATGGAACAAACAAACCATTAAAAGCCAGGGATTCAAACGGCTGTGTTGCTTTAGTTAATTCCGACATAGAAAAACTGTCAAACTATATTACTCTGAACAGAACACCAATTATACTTGTTGATAAAATCTCCTATGTTGCAGGTGATTCAGATAAAAAAATTGCGGAATCTATCTTGAAATTTATTTTGAATTGGAACAATTCACTTCAAAAAGGAACATATCATGAGTATTTGAATTTTTATGATCATGAATATTTGCCGGATGTTTCCTGGTGGCCGGAGTGGGAAAAGTTAAGAAAAAAAAATCAAGCAAGCGATAATGCCTTTTCTATTGAGCTTAAAATGCCCGTAGTTTCTATGCATAAAGAAATTTATGTCGTTCTGACTGACCAGATAGTCAGGACTGCTGAATTGGATTTGCCCGTGGGCACAAAAAAGTTCTTTATTGTTCAAAGAGGGAATGAATTAAAAATTATCGGTGAAGAATACCAGATTCTTTCAAACATGCAAAAGCCAAATAGTAAAAATCAAAATAATATATTAGTTGCAACATGCAGAAAACTCAAAACCACTGTTGGTGATAAACAAGATATTAAAAATTTGATAAACACGTGGGTAAAAGCCTGGTCTGCTAAAGATATTGAACAATATAGCAAATGTTACGCAAAAAATTTTATTTCGCAAGGAGGGGCAACCTTGCAAAACTGGATTAAGTACAAAAACCGCTTAAATAAAAAATACGACTTTATTCGGGTCTCTATAGACAGTCCGGTTATTAAAAAAAATCGAAATAAGAGTACGGTTTCCTTTATTCAGACTTATGTATCAAGTGGATACAGATCTGTCAGTTTAAAAAGGCTTGAGTTATTATGTGAGAGAGGTTTATGGAAAATTTACAGGGAAATCTCGGAAAACCTTTAAATACGCAGTCATTTAAAAACCGTCTCATAAAAAAAAACAGGCAATGGACTATTTTATTAGTTGACGATCATGGCAAACTAATATCTTTTAGCAAATTTAAAGAAGCTGTGCTCATATCCGCTTCTATATTTTTTGTTGCCGTTTTTGTTGCTGTCATATTATTTTTTTTATACAACAATACTCAAAACGATAATAAAAAGCTTCAAACTCTTTTGAGTGCTTCTCAGGAAAAAGTAAGCTTTTTAAGAAAAAAAAATGATATTTTAATGGCCGGTCTTGTAATCTCGGAATCTAAAGTTAATGAAAACTCTATCAAAAAACAAGCAGATAAAAAGCCGGCTATTGTTAGTATTGATAATTTTAATGTTTATTACGATAAAGACAACAATATCCTGAACATTCAATATATAATAGTAAAAAAGACATCCTTAGATGAAAAAATTGCCGGTTATACAATAGCTGTACTAAAAAATAACGTGGTCAATCAGAATGAATGGATAGTATTGCCGCAAGGCAACTTGATTAAAGGTAAACCATCAGGAAAAACAGGACAAATTTTCATAATTTCCAACCTTAAAAAAGTAAACTTTAAGATTACACAACTAACTAACCCAAATCAATTTGATGAAGCTACAATATTTGTATTTTCAGAAAAAGGAGATTTGCTTCTGGAAAAAGACTTTCCAGTTTTAATCAAAGGCATTTAATTGGCGAAGTTAATTCGTCCATGTTCCTTAGGGCTCGCACAAAAAATAAATTTATATTTTCAAAAAGCATTTAATCTGATTTTTAAGAGGCAAATATGTATTTAAAGAAAATGAAAAACACCTCATTTTATCAATATTGCAGTTTTATCTCAGCAGTTTTATTCATTATATTATCTGTTATCCTTCCGGCCTCTGCCCAGACACAAAAGAAAATTCATTCAGTTTTTTTTGAAGATACCGATCATGAACTCAATGTTTACAGGAGTTATGGTAAAAAACCCGGCAACACACTGCTTCTTATTGGCGGGATACAGGGAGATGAGCCGGGCGGCTTTCTGTCCGCAGATCATTATGCTGAAATCAGTCTAAAAAAAGGGAGCCTAATTGTTGTACCAAGAGCAAATTTTCAATCCATTGTTTTAAACCGCCGTAAGGTAAATGAAGATATGAATAGAAAGTTCGCTTATGATGACAAAAGCAACTATGAAGCTAAAATTGTCGTGATATTAAAAGAACTGATAGCTGAGAGCGATTGCCTGCTTAATCTGCATGACGGATCAGGATTTTTTTCCAAAACATGGGAAGGTCCTGACAGAAATCCAAAACAATATGGACAGTCCATTATTGCTGATTGCGAATCATATGTTAGTCCCAAAACAGGAAAAGTTCTTAACCTTGGTGACATGGCAAGATCTGCTTGCAAACAGATAAATAAAAATATTGAAAACCCTCGTTATTGCTTTAGCTTCAACGATCACAGGACAATTAAAAAGAACTCTTCGCACAAGGAGCAGAGGAAATCAGCCACATTTTATGCTTTATACACATGCGACATTCCTGCCTTTGGAATTGAAACAAGTAAATCACTTCCTCTGGAATTGAAAGTTCGACATCATAATCTTGCAATAAATGCCTTTATGGAACTATTGAACATTGTTCCTGAAATGCCCGGAATCAACCTTGATAATCCTGAGCTTAAATATCTTATAATCTCGGTAAACGATGCTTTGCCCATAGCCGTCAAAAATCAGCAGACATTATATATAAATCCAGGCGATACCGTTACCATATCTCATATTGAATCCAATTATAAACGAGGTCTCAGCGCAGATATCATTGGCTATGGAGCAATCAACGATACAAGAAAGGAAATAAAGATAAAAGGATCTGCCAGGATAGTTGTAAGAAAAGATTATTATCCTTGTGGAAGTGTTTATCTCGCGCTCAGCAATGGTCAGAACAGCTCTGCAAATGGTGGAATTTCTGTTTCACATGCTCCGGCCCTGGGCCCTTCTTTTCTTGCTTATAAAGTAAAAATCAACAATAATGAACAAATATGTCAGAATTATGACCGCTTAAAGCTGATAAAAGGTGATACATTTGAAGTTGTTGATGTAATTACCGGCATGGGAGATCCGTCAGATATGGTCGTAAATCTAAAAGGATTTGTGGGTAATAAGCAAAATAATACAGGAGAAGATAGAGGATATATTGTTAATACCGCAGAAGATCTTTTGGAACGTTATTCTCTGAAAAAAAAGGGAAAGACCTATCAGGTTATTGTCACTTATAAGGAGAAGATAGTAGGAAAATTGTTCATTAATCTGGAAAAGCATTAGGAGCTGATGGTGAGAATTAAAGCTAAAAACATCTCCATAATTGATCAGGAAACTATTGTTGATGGTACGTTTTCCTGGAAGGGAAAGCTGATAATTAAAGGAACTGTTAAAGGAACTCTTAGCGGCGATGTTATTACTATTGCCAAAGAGGGTGCTGTTTACGCAGCTATTAAGGCTGCCAGCTTTACGATAGGCGGAATATTTGAAGGAGACATAGAGGAAGCAGACGAGCTGATTATACTTTCAACCGGCAACTGTTCAGGAAAAATTATCTGTAAGGAGCTCATAGTTGAAGCCGGGGGAATTTTAAATGCAGAGGTAACTTGTACTAAAATTCGCAATTCGAATAACCTATCCGAAAATACACCATTATCCAAAGGGGTTGCTGTCCTTCCATTTAAATGAAGCACACAGCGGAAAGTGATCTGAAATATAAACGCCGTCAAAAGTATCATGAATTACCTTGCAATTATCCGGAACGAGCCCTCCACGATATAATATCCAATCAATGTGATCCCCATTTATATCCCCGGTAAAACCATGGTGTGTACCCGGGAAGGGTTCACTGAAGGTATTTTTAAAAAAGGGTCCATTTATATCTTCATCTTCCAATAATTGCACATCCTCTCCGGCAAATATCATATGAGAGGAAGATGATGGAGTAGAATTAAAGTCTCCGACTATTATAGCCGGCAATTCAGATGGTAACTGCGCCAACCGCCTTAATATTATTTTAGCGCTTTCAAGCTGCACCGAAGCATCAAAATCAAAGTGGGTATTTACACAAATCAGTTTGTGATCATTATTTTTGAACATTCCCAGTGTACATTGCCTTGGCCACAGGCTATTCCTCGAACGGCTTGGTATCATAGGCGTTGGACTTAGAAAAAAGTGTTCATAATAAATGCATTCCCAGTTTTTTTTATAAAAGATAATGTTATTTTGCCAAAAAGATGGTGCAGGACTCCTCTTACCAATAAAATTATAATCAGTAAGGATACTATCTATAAAATCCGTCTGGAAATTATTTGCCTCCTGTAACCCTATGAAATTTTTATGATATTTTTTAAAAAATGAAGGGAAATGATTCTTTCTATGGCGCCAGCCATTCTGTCCATCGGCTGCCAATCCAAAACGCAGATTTAGTGTTAATACAGAAAGCATAATTTATCCTCTCGCAAACAGGAGCCTGTTCGAGAATTTTTATTTAAGGATTCCCATTTTTTAAAGCGAATGGCAAGTTAATAGTCAAACAATTTAATCTCTGGTAAAAATAATTGTTTTTTTCTTGACATTAATCAATAAAATATTTATTAAAATTCTTTTTATTTACAAAAATAGGAGTCTAATGCAGTGAGAAAATATACATATAGTGCAAAACAGTCTGACAACAAAAATAAATGGTGTATTGTAAATGCAGAAGGAGCTATACTCGGCAGACTTTCAACATTAATAGCATCCCGGCTTAGAGGCAAACACAACCCTTTATTTACTCCACATGTGGACACCGGAGACTGGGTTGTCGTTATAAATGCGGATAAAATTACCCTTACAGGCAAAAAGATTGATAAGAAATGTTATTATAGACACAGTGGCTATATGGGCGGGCTCAAGACTATTACCGCCAAAAAACTCTTGGAAAAAAGTCCTGAAGATCTCATCCGTTTTGCTGTTAAGGGGATGCTTCCAAAAAACAGGCTTGGAAACAAGTTATTCAAAAAGTTAAAAGTTTATGCAGGAGATAAGCATCCTCATAAAGCTCAACAGCTTGAAATTATAGCGCTATAATTAATTTGTGACTAATACTGAGGACACTATGAATAAAGAAAATATTTATTACGCTACCGGAAAACGAAAGACAGCAATAGCTAGAACCTGGCTAAAACCAGGTAACGGCGAAATTATCATTAACAATCGTTCTGCAAATGATTATTTCCTGATTCAGTCGGCACAAATGACTATGATGCAGCCACTCGTGCTTACAAATACCGTTGGATCATATGATATAAAAGTGCGTGTATTGGGCGGAGGTATTGCATGCCAGGCCGGTGCTATAAGACATGGCATTACCAAAGCACTTATTGATATAGATCCTGATCTAAGACAAATTCTAAAGAAAGCCGGTTTTGTTAAACGTGATGCAAGGGTCAAAGAAAGAAAGAAATACGGTCAAAAGGGAGCAAGGGCCCGTTTCCAATTCTCAAAACGATAAATCATATTCTTCTGCATTTGTTAAGGGAATAGGTAATTACCTCCTATTCCCTTTTTTTATTTTATACCTTGCCTATTTAGGAACGTGGA
>Ga0255431_1050_pt1 | contig 21446 bp, 25 predicted proteins | sample ANMaggSeSYBR02J5_FD_182633 | JGI IMG/M metagenome (GOLD analysis project Ga0255431, IMG submission 182633) | Sediment cell enrichment communities from methane seep in Santa Monica Basin, California, United Staets - ANME aggregate JGI... | ecosystem: Environmental > Aquatic > Marine > Cold seeps >... | reverse complement strand
CAACATAAGGTGAAGCACTGCCATCAGATAGATAATAGTTAACCCATAACCCTTCTTTTTTTGAAACAACAAGACCGGCATTTTCAAGTATTTTTAAATGCTTTGAAACCGTAGGCTGAGCGACCCCTAAGGCGGTCTGGAGTTCACATACGCACATCATCTTATGTTGAAGCAGCTTGACGATTTTCACTCTGTTAATATCAGAAAGGGCTTTCATTACTTTAATGAATTTTTTCATTTTGTTTTCTCCACATATTCTTATATTGGAATATAAGTTCTTCACAACCCAGTTGTCAAGCAATTATAGATATAATTAGAAATTTACAAACTCATTATGAAATTAGATATTTAAAGCGCAAATAGAATCTCTAACCTGTTGAATTTTAAGTTATTTTTCCATAATGAGAATTGCTGTGGGCCGATAGTTTGTCTTGACAGCAAAGTTGTCTATTGTGTTAAAAAGGGCGATGGCAGATCTTGAGGTATGGTAGATGTTTCTCCCTCTTCTATCGGTTTATTGGAATCAGAAAGGAAATCTTATGGCAAAAATCAAGATAAAGGGGATGTCCTGCAATCACTGTATCATGGCCGTTACCAAGGCCTTGAATGAGATTGAAGGGATCGAAAATGTCAAAGTGGATCTTGCAAAGGGCGAGGCTGATTTTGATGAAGTAGCGCCCATTGGCATGGACATTGTAAGAAAAGCGATCAAAAAGGAGGGCTACGAAGTTGTTTGATAAAGCCACACTCAATATTAGCGGCATGACTTGCTCGGCATGCGTGGTGCGTATAGAGCAGGGGCTGAAAGACCTTGAAGGTGTGGAGAAGGCCTCGGTCAATTTTGCCACAGAAAAAGCAACCGTTGAGTATGACTCGTCCGTTCTTGGCCCTGAAAGCATTGCTGATAAGGTCAAGGACCTGGGCTATAAAGTCGTAGGCATGGAGAAATCAAGGGGGGGAGTTGAGGCTGCCCGGAAAAGGGCACTCAAAGAACTGAAAACCAGGTTCAGTGTTGGCGTGATTTTAAGCGTCGTTATTTTCGTAGGTTCCATGCAGCACTGGTTTCCGTATTTCCGCTTGATTCCCAGACAGACAATGCTTTTTTTCCTTTTTGTACTCACAGCTCCTGTCGTATTCTGGGTCGGGAGCCGGTTCTATGTTGGCGCTGTTAAGGCTGCGAAGCAAAGGACTACAGATATGAATACCCTGGTGGCTGTTGGGGCCTTCTCGGCTTATCTTTATTCAGCTCTGGTTACCTTTGTACCGCAATTTTTTGCGAGTGCGGGCTTGGCCCCACACGTATACTTTGACGGCGCAGCCATGATCATAACCCTTATTCTTCTTGGGCGCTTGCTTGAGGCCAGAGCCAAAGGAAAGACCTCAACGGCCATCAAAAGGCTGATGGAACTCAAGCCAAAGACAGCGCGTGTTATAAAGAATAGCAAGGAAATTGATATCCCGATTGAGGCCGTGATGAAAGGAGACCTGATCCTGGTGCGGCCCGGTGAAAAGATTCCCACAGATGGTCTGGTTGTTTCAGGGTCATCTTCAATCGACGAATCCATGCTCACAGGAGAAAGTGTTCCAGTCGTTAAAAAGACGGGAAGCGAGGTCTTTGCGGCCACCTTGAACAAGACCGGTAGTTTTACCTTCAGGGCAACCAAAATAGGGACGGAGACGGCCCTTGCCCAGATTATTCGGCTGGTCGAAGAGGCTCAGGGATCCAAGGCCCCAATACAGCGCGTGGCAGATAAGGTGGCATCCATATTTGTACCCGTGGTCTTTGGCATAGCAGCGCTTACTTTCATGGTATGGTACTTTTTCGTACCTGAGCCGACGTTCAGCCGCGCCTTGCTCAATTTTGTATCGGTCCTGATTATTGCGTGTCCATGCGCCATGGGCCTGGCAACACCCACCGCCGTGATGGTCGGCACTGGATTAGGGGCCGAAAACGGCATATTGATCAAAGGAGGCGAAAGCCTGGAAAGGGCCTGCAAACTGAGTACTGTGGTTTTTGACAAGACCGGCACGTTGACAAAAGGAGAGCCGGAAGTCACGGATATCCTGACCTCAAAAGGCACAGAGCAAGAAAAGGTTCTAAGGGTCGCTGTTTCCATTGAAGCCGTTTCAGAACATCCCCTGGCCCAGGCGATTGTGCAGAAAGCCCGTAAGGAAGCGCTGTCCCCCAGTGAAGTGACTGACTTTGAAGCGTTGTCAGGCCTTGGAGCAAGGGCGGTCATAGATGGTAAAACATGTTTTTTGGGCAATCTGCGGCTCATGGAAGAAGAGGGCATCAAGTTAAATGGCCTGGATGAGAAGGCAGAAGGACTAGCGAGTCAAGGCAAGACGTGCGTCTTTGTCGCCGAAGAAGGCCGGGTCATAGGTATTCTTGCTCTTTTGGATGTGCCCAGGGCATCTGCTGCTAAAGCAGTTAATGATCTGAAGGCCATGGGATTGCAGGTGGCCATGATTACCGGAGACAACAAAAAGACAGCCAGTGGCGTGGGCAATGCCCTTGGAATTGACCGGATACTGGCCGAAGTGCTTCCCGGTGATAAGGCTGAAGAGATAAAGCGACTACAAACACGGGGACAGATAGTGGCCATGGTGGGAGACGGCATTAACGATGCACCTGCCCTGACAACTGCTGACATCGGGATTGCCGTTGGTGCGGGGACGGATGTGGCCATGGAAGCGAGCGACATTACCCTGATCAGCGATGATTTGCGATCCGTTTCAGCGGCCATCAAGCTTTCGTCCCAGACCATGCGAATAATCAAACAGAACCTTTTCTGGGCATTTTTTTACAATAGCCTGGGGATTCCGATTGCAGCCGGGGTATTATATCCTTTTTTCGGAATTCTTTTAAATCCGGTTTTTGCAGCAGCTGCTATGGCTATGAGCTCGGTCTCTGTTGTAAGCAATTCGCTTCGTCTGCGGGGTTTTAAGCTTGGGTAGAAAGGAGGGAGATAACCATGGGAGATAAAGAGAAAAAAATGGTGTGCGCGCATTGTGGCTACACAGCTTCAGATAAATTCGTGGGTGATATCTGCCCTCAATGCAACCAGACCTATTGGAAATGCGCAAAGTGCGGTTTTCTCATTACAGCGACAATACCGCCGGTCAGTTGTCCTTCATGCAGCGAAAAGTGTGATTTCAAAAACGTCACCTGCTACACACCGGAGTGCGGAGGACATGGCCACGTTGATCCACGATTGTAGTAGTTGAGTAGTCGAGTAAGTTTCGATCAGTTCAAATTCTTTTCCCCCTGTTGCTTATAATTATTTTTTCAACAGAAACGGTTATGCCGGCTTTTTCCATTGCCTTGTTCAAAATTCCAGGAAGTCCGCTGCAACATGGAACTTCCATGATAAGACATGTTATGCTTTTAATTCCTGCAATTTTAAATATCTCTGCAAACTTTTCAACACAGCTCTCTTTATCATCAAATTTGGGGCAGCCAATCATGACTTTTTTCCCTTTAAGAAAATCTCTGTGAAACGCAGAATATGCCACAGAAACACAGTCTGCCGCTACAAGAAGGTCAGCTCCCTTAAGAAACGGAGCATTTGGAGGCACAAGCCTTATCTGAACCGGCCAATGGGAAAGAGCTGATTCTTCAGACGCAAGCGAAACCGATTTATTGGCAGATTGGCGGGTTGTTTCTGTTGAAAATTCCTGAATCTGTGTTGAAGGACACCCGCAAGCCAATGTGTTTGGTATGGGCGCTGCTTTTTTTTGCTGTCCCAGATGTTTTTCAACAGCATCTTCATCAAACTCTTCTGTTTCACGTTCAACTATCTTTAGCGCCCCTTGCGGGCAGTCTCCGATGCAGGCGCCAAGTCCGTCACACAGGTTATCGGAGATCACTTTGGCCTTGCCGTCAATAATTTTAATGGCGCCTTCAGCGCATGCTATGGCACACTGACCGCATCCATCACAAAGTTCTTCATTAATAGCAATTATTTTTCTTTTTACTTTCATCAGAACACCTCGTCCACGTTCTTTAAGATTTAAGATTCACTGTTCAGGGTAAACCCTAACCCTGAACAGTTATTTTTCTTCTTTCTGTGCCAGAAATTCGGGAGGAAGGCTTCCTATGCACTGTTCTGCAAACTGGCAATATGAAGCACACCCAAAATCTATTTTAGGATTCAGTACCCTGTGCCCGCAATTCGGACATTTGCGGGTTGCGTCATCCTTGAAAAATTCCATTTTATGCCCGCATTCAGGACAATTTGCATCAAATATCGCATCAAATTTCCAGTACAGGGTATCTTGGCCCGGACATTTCATAACCTTCCTCTATTTTCCTGATTTATTTTATTGCGAAGCTCGGGTTTAATACCCCGTCCGCTTGCGGCGGGGAGTTTCATTTTGAAAAACCTGGTACTCATGTCCAGGATTCTCTACCTTCCTTTCATCATCGCCTCAATATCTGCTTCTACTGTGTTTATTGGTTTAATGTTAAATTTTTCCACCAGAACATTGACAACATTTGGCGAAAAAAACGCTGGAAGAGTCGGCCCCAGACGGATACCCTTAACCCCTAAAAAAAGAAGAGCCAGAAGAACTGCTACTGCTTTTTGCTCATACCATGCAATATTGTATGAAATCGGCAGGTCGTTGATATCATCCAGCTTAAACACTTCTTTCAGCTTCAGAGCAATTACCACGAGAGAATAACTGTCATTGCACTGACCTGCATCAAGTACCCTCGGAATTCCGCCGATATCACCAAGATCAAGCTTGTTATAGCGGTATTTTGCGCACCCTGCCGTGAGAATCACAGTATCCTTGGGCAGTTTTTCAGCCACTTCGGTATAGTAACTTCTGGATTTATGACGTCCGTCGCATCCTGCCATAACCACAAAGCGTTTGATTGCTCCTGATTTTACTGCATCAATAACCTTGTCTGCAAGAGCGAAAACCTGGTTATGGGCGAATCCGCCGACAATCTTGCCGGTCTCAATTTCAATTGGAGGCTCACATTTTTTTGCGAGTTCAATAATCCCGGCAAAATCCTTTGAGCCGCCTTCAGGTCTGTTCGCAATATGCTTTGCACCGGGATATCCGACCATCCCTGTGGTAAAAAGCCTGTCTAAATATGTATTATCCTTCTTAAGAGGAACAAGACAATTGGTAGTTAATATGATTGGCCCGTTGAAGGATTCAAACTCCTTGTTCTGGAGCCACCAGGCATTACCGTAGTTACCCGCAAAATGATCATACTTTTTAAATGCCGGGTAGTAATTGGCAGGAAGCATTTCACCGTGGGTATATACATCTACTCCGGTTTCTTGGGTCTGATTTAAAAGCTCTTCCATATCTTTTAAATCATGGCCGCTGATCAAAATCCCGGGATTTTTCTCAACGCCGATATTGACTTCGGTTATCTCCGGATTTCCGTAAGCAGACCTGTTTGCTTCATCCAGCAGAGCCATTGTATTTACTGCAACTTCTCCGGCTTTCATAACAAGTGCGATCATATCATCAACAGATAAATTTTTTGTGGTTGAATCAAGGGCTTCCATGAGAAAATCATAGATATCTTCTTTTTCAAGCCCTAAAAGTGCTGCATGCTCCGCATATGCGGCAATTCCCTTTAAACCGATGATCAAAAGCTCCCTTAAAGAACGAACATCTTCATCTTCTGTTGAAAGAACGCCCACAGATTTTGCTTTTTCATTAAACCCTGCAGCATTATCTGAAAACCATGTTGCTGAATCATGCAGATTCTCATCAAAATCTTTTCCATTTTTTTCTTTATATGCAGCCAGAAATCTTTCTTTAAGCGCTTCTCTTTGTTTTAAAGCATCTTTAATCAAGGAAATAAACCGGTCGTTATCCCAGTTTGCGTTGGTAATTGTCGCAAAAAGCCCCTGTGCAACAAACAACCCTGTTTCCTTATCATGGATGCCGAGCTCTTTGGCTTTTTCACCATAAACAGCTATCCCTCTTAACGTATAGATTAAAAGATCCTGCAAGTTTGCGGTTTCTTCCGGTTTTCCGCAAACTCCCCTTACTGTACATCCTGTGTTTTTCGCTGTTTCTTGACATTGAAAACAAAACATAATTTTCTCCTTTGGTTATGAATTCGCAAAATAACTTTTTAAGAGTTCATCAATGATTGTAATAACTTTTCTTGCCTTTGTTTTATGTTTAATTATAAATTACTGTATCAGGTAGTTATTTGCTTTGACTTATGTCAAAAATTGAAAAATACCGTTTTCTTTCATTCCGGCGAAGGACGGAATCCAGTAAATTCAATGGGTTCCGGATGCCAAGTCCGGCATGACGATTTCGAGACTTTTTACGAATTCGTCAGAATTCGTCCGGTAACAGGTAGTTTTATTGCAGCAAGGAAATAAATATGGAAAATTTTTTATCTGTTATTTCAAGCACTCCTCTTTTTAAAGGACTTCCCCAAAGCCAGCTTGAAAAGATTGAGAAGATAGCGGTTAAAAGGAATTTTGGAAAAGGAGAGTTGATTTTTTCAGAAGGTGATGAAAGCGATGGCTTTTATATCGTCGCCAAGGGAATGGTAAAAATTTACAAGGTTTCACTGGAAGGAAAAGAGCAAATTCTTCATATTTTCGGGCAAGGTGAGCCTTTTGGTGAAGTACCGGTTTTTTCGGGCAGCGCATTTCCCGCAAATGCCCAGGCCATTGAAAAATGCAGCATGATATTTTTTCCAAGAGATACGTTTGTTCAGTTTATATCTGAAAACATACCGGTTGTTCTGAACATGCTGGGTCTACTTTCCATGCGTTTGCGCCAGTTTACAGTGCAGATAGAAAATCTCTCATTAAAAGAGGTCCCGGGACGCCTTGCCGGATATCTTTTGCTTTTGGCAGAAGAACAGCAAAATGAAGATATAATTCAACTGAACATCTCCAAAGGGCAGCTTGCAAGTCTGCTCGGAACAATACCGGAAACCCTGTCCAGAATTTTTTCTAAAATGAATGACATGGAGCTGATTGAAGTTAAAGGACGCAACATAAAAATTCTTGATTCAGACGAAATGGAAGATTTGGCTGAGCATGGAAAAATATAATATAGAGCCGCCAGTAGTTCAAGTTCCAAGGGGACGCCCATTCCCGTCCCCATTCCCTGGGCATTCTCGCCTTTTTTACCGAGCCATAAGGAAAGAGAGTACAAAGAAAAACATCCCATGAAAACATGTTGACACAATATAATCGTTACTCTATTCTTTGAATAAATATTCCTCATTACTTTATTTTTTCATAATGAGAATTGCTGGAAATACCTTCTTGACATAGTATAACTCAGTGATATTATATTCTTGAGTTTTCGAAAAATAGTTCTTTGAACAATTCGGTGTTTTCCTGCTATGGAATTTAATCGGCCAGTGATAACCTTTGTATGATAAATAGTTTTCTCGTCTTTGCCTTTTTCCCTGTCAGCAGCAAAGTCACATTTGATAAACGTTAAGATGGTTTTAAAAACATTCGGCAATGTTATCAAATCGTATTGATTCTTTGCCGGCCTGCTTCTCGGTGTGAGTTACGGTATAAATATCTTTTACCTCAATAATATAACCTAATTTTAACCGTTTGAGTCCTTAAAGGAATCCTATGAAACAGATGCGAGCAATCACTACGATAATGACCGTTGATATTCGGAACTTCAGCTATCACAGTAGCCACGCAGATCGAAGGCTTCGGAATGACGAAGACTTCAGCCGGAAAAACGACATAGTATGCGATTTCGTATGTCAGTTCCACGACCTGACTTTGGATGTGATTCGAATTTTTGATCCTGAGATGGAAGCATCGGTGATTTCAACCGGAGATGGGGTTATCGTAGGATTCCGTGGAGAAGAACACGCAACACGGGCGCTAAAATGTGCAAATACGCTGCAGAGCGAGTACTTGCCGGCGTTTAAGCAGGTGAATGTAGATATTGTCGAGAAGCGTCAGGAGAGCGCCTTGAATTTCGGCATAGGGATGCATACCGGCTCTGTCAACGTCAAATTCTATAAGGACTACCACAATCCGCATGTCATGCTTCCTCTTATGCTCGGAGAACCTGTCAACATTTCGACCAGAATGGAAGCACTGACCAAGATGCATCCGGAAAGCAACGTTCTTTTCTCGGAGGCAACACATGAGGAAGCTGACCCAGCGGTGCTTGGGTCGAATATAATTGATTTTCATGTCCACAATATCGTTGGATTTGGTACCATTCATGTGTACGGGCTCCCTCGACTTGATTGAGTAATCTTGGTGGTACCTTCCAATACACGGGGGGAAGCATTTTGAAAACATCATTGAAGTTTTCTATTATCATATGTTTCATAGTTTGCATTTTTGCCTGTTCGGAAAACGCTAAGGTCCATGAGGGCATTTTCAGAGGCATATATGAAGGGTCCAACCAAGTTCAAGAAATGAAGGGTGATGATCCGGTACCATCACCGCGTGAAGAGCCTCCCACATATGAACAGTATGAAAGAGAGAGACAAGAAATGTTAACGGATCATAAGAATAATCAATTAAAACAGTAAGAAGCCAGTAAAATGGTGCGAACAGTGAGCCATCACATATCTGGGTCGGCTGCCAACAAGGCGTTTCTCGTGTCCGGATAAATCCTAATCGTTGGGATTTCCGATAATTGGGATGAAATTCGATGTTGTTACCCAGCGGGTGATCGCATATGGCCGGTTGGTCATATACCCCTTTGCAGGGCTTGCCGTGGCATTGGGGAGAATGGTACTAAATTGTATTTTGTAGGGAGTAGTGGAAAACGGTGTCAAAAAGGATGTAGCAGGTGAAAGGGGCGGTATATGTACCACCCCTTAATTCACAGCCTTCCAGCACTACAGCTCAATTAAGATGATACGGAAGGTTTTTTCTCCAATTCCTCAATTCGTTTATTGATAACATCCAATGATTTTTGCATATAATCGGCGTTAGCCTTTAGCATGTCACTCTCATCGGATGTGCCTGTCGGATAGGCCGGACCAACAGGCGGATACCATCCGTAACCTCTGTCAAAACCGCGTCCCCGACCCCGGTCTGGTCCGAATCCACCTCGAAATCCGCGTCTTAGTCCTGAACCTCTACTATAGCTGAAACCTTCGGTGAACCTGGGATTGTATCCCGCATTTGCAGGATTACAAAAGCCCCTGGCTCTGCCGGTCATGGAACCGGCACCCATCGGACCTGTTTGATCAAATCCTGGCATAGTATCACCTCCTCAATGGACGAAACAACTATCCACAACTATGCATCACAGCTTCAGGCCGCTTTTGTCTAATTTCAATTCCAGACTCAAATCCCAAACATATTGAAATAGCTCGCTATTTCATCAACTTTTGTGATCTGAGCCTATTTGAGATTTGGGCAAATTCGACCCAAATCTGTGCGCCTGATTGGGGAAGTTAATTCGTCCACATTCCTAATTTTGTTTTGAATGATTACCGTTTACCGTCTGTTACCGCGGCCTTGTCCCGCTCCTCTGCCTTTTCCCTGACCTTGGCCTGCACCCCTGCCTGTTTTCTGTCCCCTGCCGGTTCCCATACCGCCTTGATCCTGTGTTGCAGGGCTTCCGCCCTTAGTACCACATTTTCCTAAGCCTTGTCCCGTTTTCGGGCCCTGGCCCTGGGGGCCTGTTCTATCTTGTTGTGGCATATTGCTCACCTCCTTTCATGCCTTCTTCCGCCTCTTCTGCATCGACGCCCACCCATGCCGCGAAATTCATATGTACCGCCCCCAATTTTCAGGGCTTTTCCGGTAACCAAAGCTTCTGCTTCAATGCTGCGGGCATTGGCAAGAATTCGGCCGTAGGTATGCCGGGATACCTCCATCATATTTGCGGCTGTTTCCTGATCCAGGTGTTCAAAATCGCTCAGCCTAATGGATTCCAATTCTTCCACGGACATAAAAATCTCGCCGGCAACGGCCACTCCCTGAGGAACAAAAGCAGCGATGACCGGATAGGCGGATACAAATCTGGGTTTTTTGGGTCGGGGCATTGAATATTCTCTCCCATTGTGCTCATTTGAGCATAATATAAAGCTTATATTGACTGCTGTCAATGAAAAATATGCTCATAAGATCAAAATAATTCTCATTGGTATTGATTTCAGCTAATTGTAATTATTTAAATTAACCACAGAAGGCGTACAGTATATAAGGTTTAGGGTTCAAGGTTTAGGGTTTAGGGAATGCTGCCATTTTATGTATTCCTTAAAACATCATCAATACATGAGAGGGCAATTTCTAAGAAACTTTGGCTTATCAATTAGCACGCCGAAGGCGTACCAGCAATTTTCACTTTTATTCAGGATCTGGAATATGTCACACTATCCTGCTGGAACTCCTCAATAATCTCGTTGGTCAGGGACGGATGAAGTTGCGCAATAACTTTAACAAATGTCTCTGTTGCAACCTTATAATCTTGTTTGGTTGTATACTCCAGTTCGAAAGCCAATTGTGCAACTTTCTGGAACATATACTCTATATCTGCTGGTGTAAATCGATCAGTAAGGGCAATGATTTGATTGAGGTCAATATCTCCTGTATTGAGTTTGGACAGATACTGTATCAATATCGTTTTCCGTCCCTCATCATCCAATCCTCCAACAGGGATAATGCAGTCAAACCGTCCTGGGCGCAGTAGTGCAGCATCAAGATGTCGTATATAGTTGGTGGCACACACCAGCAAAATCTTGTTCCCCTGGCTTTTTAGCAAAGGCACCTGTTTCAAGAACTCATTTGTGATTGATTTGTCAATGCGGGTAGCCGTATCCCGACTGGCTGCTATTTCTTCAAACTCATCAATGAAAATGACTGTTTCTTCCAGTTGGCGGGCTTTTTCCATGACATTGCGCAGATTGGAGCCAAGTTTGTCTGCTCCATCAGCCATGAGCATGCTGGGCGCGATTTCAATATACCACCATGACAGGACCCCTGCTATTGCTCTCACGAAATGAGTTTTTCCGGTTCCAGGCGGACCAAAAAAAATAATCGTCTTTGGAGGAACAACACCGTGTTTTCTGGCAAGTTTTTCTTCGGTTAAAGGAAGGATAATTCTGTGCTCAACCACCTGCTTGGGCGGCTGGGAATCGGAAATGGTGTCCCATATTTCTTTGCTGACTGTTTGCGCTCCCATCTCGGCAAGAATATCAGGCTGTTTGTAAGCCACGAATTCTTTGTGAGCCTGATCAATGTTTTCAACAAAGTCAATACATGCAGTTCGCAACCCCACGTCTCGGCCAAGTTTTTCAGACATGAGCCACTTGTGTTGTAAAATTTTCGGCCAAAGTTCGGCAGCGACATCCGGAGCAAACTTTAAGCCGCTAAGCTCAAGCATCTTGATTGCGCAAGCTTCTGGTGACAGTATATTTGTCTTATTGTTGTTCACGATTTACCTCCTGGAAAAATTTTAGATCACGCAAGGGCAGATTGCAAGATTTTTCATGGGTGGAAAAATATTTGGTAAAAAATAAACATCGCTTTTTATAATTTTATCATTTATATTTCTACCTGTTATCCCGACCCAAATCTGTGCGCTTACTTGGGAACATGGGAGGGAGATTAGGAACGGGGACGAATTAACTTCCGCAAGTAGGCGCACAGATTTGGGTCGAATTTGTTTGATCTCAGATCACAAAAGTTGAAGGAATAGCGAGCTATTTCAAGATTTTTGTGATTTGAGATCGGACAAAGGCGGCCTGAAGCTGTGATGCATAGTTGCGGAAGTTATTTCGTCCCCGTTCCTTATCACGGGGCTGGCTTGATGATGCTGTAGTGGAGTACTGGATGGAAAAACACCCTGACGAATATTGCCGAAAAATTTCCTTTGCCTTAACTTGCAGCCGGACGATTCTTTTTTTGCTTCTTATTTTCATCCTTTTTCCTGGAGAGATAAGGAAAAGTTTCGGAGAAGAAGGTCGTTTTTCAGATCATTCGGATGGAACAGTTACTGACAGGCTGACCGGGCTTATGTGGACAAAAAATGCCTGTCCTGCTGCCGGTGCATGTAACTGGTTTTGCGCTCTTGATGCTGTTTCGCAACTTAATGCAAAAAAATACTGTGGATATCACGATTGGCGATTGCCTGATGTAAACGAACTTGCAACTCTTATTGACAGAAGCAGGCATGCTCCGGCGCTTCCTTGCGGCTATCTTTTTTCCAATGTAAAAATCTGGTACTGGACGGGTACTACTACAGCCGATTACAGCAATCACGCATGGCGTATATATTTCTTTCTCGGACATATTGACTATGGACACAAACACCATATGCTCAACCATGTCTGGCCGGTACGCACCGCAAGCAGCGCAGTTGATCTGATTCCAAAGACCGGACAAAATGTTTCTTGCTATGCCGGAGATGATGGAGCGCTTAAAAATGGAAAAGTTTGGCCTGAAAAACGTTTTTATGATCATGAAAACGGAACTGTTACGGATAGCCTTTCCGGATTAATGTGGACAAAAAATGCAAACCTTCTGCACGGCAGAGGAAACTGGTCAGAGGCTAAAAAGTTTATTATGCGCCTCAATGCTGAAAAGCACTGCGGTTATAAGGACTGGCGGCTTCCAAAAGTGGAGGATTTTAGAACACTGATTGATTACAGCAGAGAAAATCCGGTGCTTCCAGATCAGCATCCATTTTTGCACCCGGTTTCAGGTATATATTGGTCCTCTGAGCCAAATGTTCAGGATTCCGATTATGCCTGGTGTGTAAACATGAAAAATAGCAGGGTTGATTATTATAACAAAATCAATCACGCAGAGTATGTATGGGGAGTAAGGTAATGCCGGCATTGACCCTGTTTCTTCCTTCCTGTTTGGCCAGGTAGAGGCATCTATCTGCTTCGTTGATTATGGCGTTGGAGGATATTTTATCATCCGGGGTAGTGGAATCAATACTGTTCACTCCAAAACTGGCTGTGATGTGAATCACCTTATCCTTTACTTCAATTGTTTTCATGGCAATGACATTGCGGAGTCTTTCAGCCACGAAGCAGGCGCTTCTTAAATCTGTCTCGGGAAGTACAACTATGAATTCCTCACCCCCGTATCGGACAACCCAGTCCACATCATATCGAATTGATTCCTTGATACACTGAACAAATTCTTTCAATACCTGATCTCCAATCTGATGTCCATAGGTGTCATTCACTTTTTTGAAATGATCAATGTCGCATAAAATTAGGGAGAGGGGGCGTTTATATCTTCTTGCTCTTTTAATTTCCTCTGAAAGATGTTGGTTCAGATAGCCGCGATTGTATATTTTAGTGAGGGGATCAGTTATGGACAAAATTCTGTTTTTTTCGTTTGCTTTTTTGAGGGCTCTTTCCAGCTCCAGAATGCGTATGCCGGTTTTGATACGCGCGATCAGTTCAGCATTATTAAGAGGTTTGGTCAAATAATCATCAGCGCCTGCTTCTAATCCTGATACAATATCATCTTTGGAATCCTTTGCCGTCAGGAGAACAATAAATACATAGCCTTTCGATGTATCTTTTCTGATTGCTCTGCATAATTCCAGGCCATCCATTTCAGGCATCATCCAGTCGGTTAAGACTATGGGAAAAAATACTTCTTTAAAAACCTCCAATGCCTTTCGTCCGTTTTCTACAGACACCACTTTATGTCCCGCCTTGACAAGGGTCTTTTCAAGAAGCTTGCGTGATACGGGATTGTCTTCTGCAACAAGTATCGGGAAATGGGACATCAACTTCCATCCTTAGTTTTAGGTTTTCAAAGCCTGGGCTATCCTGTCAACTTCCTTCTTGATGTTTTCAACCGCTTCATTTGCCCCGGATAGATCTTTTTCACGAGCCTTTATTTCAACATTTTTTGCCTTTTCGGATATCGCCATAAATCCGAGATTTCCTGATGCTCCTTTGATGGAATGGGCAGCTTCAATGGCTTGCTGTGTATCTTCCCGGTCAATTGCTGAACGTAATTTATGAAGATCAGCATCACTTGTTTCCAGAAAAAGTTCTACTATTTCCTGAAACTCATCTTCCTCTAACCCCAGATTTTCCGCTAATTCCTTAAAATTCATGTTTTTTCCTTTTTCTGATATTCCTGCGCTTTCGCGCCTTGCCAGACGGGCGTCTCAACACTTAAAATTGCGAACTTATTTTTGTGCGAACCCTAAAGATATTTTTTAAGGGCTTCATGACCTTTTCCCATAAAATAATTGATCCATGAGGACTTACGGTTTAAATACCAATCTCTCGGCGGAATAATATTGTATTTAAGGCTCTCTTCTTCATTAAAAGACTTCAGCCGTTCGTAAGCTCGAACATAAACACAACGCTTAACCCCGGGATAAACTTCGCACCAGCCATCAATGCTTCCTCCACAGGGACCGTTAAGCAAATATTTGGCGCACTGCGACTGGGGACACAGGAAAGCAGTTTCAGAAAGTATGCAGTCTCCACACATCCGGCAATCAAAGCAGCTAAACTTAATAAAATACTCAGTTTCAGCAAATAATTTCTCAATGGATCTTCCTGATATTATACGACAAAGTGTTTTTAAAGGAGGATATAGGCAACCTTTTTTGTCAAATGCGTTTTTATGAAGCCATCTGTTAAAACAATAGAACCCTGATTTTCGAGGAACGTTCTTGTTACGATTGACCGCCATATCAGTATTCAACCCTGATTTCGCATCAAACTCAAAGAAGTAAAAACCGTTTTTTTTGAGGAAAAGAAAATTCTTTGGTCCAACGTTGCCAGTCGGGATAGAAGCCATTGCTCTTTTCCAGAACAAATTCTATGTCTTCATAATTAAGTTGCGATCCTCCAATATGAACTCCATCGTATCCGAGACCCTTCAGGATTGCTATCAGCCTGGCTCCACGAATTAATCGGTTCTTTTTACCTGCGTCCGGAAGAAAAGATTCTTCTTCATACAAAGACATAAGTTTATCGGTAACTACACAGCCCGGCACAGCCCCCTGATGCATAAGTGAAGCTATTGCTTTGCTTGGTATATAAACGTTCCCAAGTATTGGCACATCCAGGCCGTTTTGCCGCATATACCGTATTATTTCATCAAATTTTCGAGCATCAAATCCCACCTGAGTGATGACAAAATCAGCGCCGGCAGCAATTTTTTTGTGGAGTTTGAATAACTGGGTCATCAACTCGGATTCCAGTTTTTTAAAGGGAGAAATTACACATCCTTTGAAAAAAGGAATTGGTGGTAGTGTTGTCCCGCCACCAGGTGCATGCTTTGCCACCTCAAATCCTCTAATCATCTCGTCGGCCATTCTTATAAGCTGAACCGTATCAAGATCGAATACAGGTTTGGCATATCCCTTGAAACCGTATCTGGGATAGTCCCCTCCCATAATGAGGAGATTGTACATTTCTTCCCTGCCATGAGCAAATAAACGACTTTCCAACTGGTTGCGATTCCTGTCCTTACAGGTCAGGTGCACCAGAGGATCAACGCCAAGCTTTAAAATATCTTTTCCCAATACTTCAGGACTGAGGGCCGGATGACCGCCTGCACTCTCGGTAATGCTCAAGGCCTGAATATTCCCCTTAAGTGCAGCTTTTTCAGCAAATTCGAGAAGTCTGTCCTGTGCCTTGCTTCTGGAACCTCTTCCCGGGACAAGTTCACATGTTACGGTAAACGAATCTTTGTTGAGAAGGGATTCCTTAAATATATTGTTTCGAACATTATGGGAATTCATAACATTATATTAAGGGCTCAAACTTTTTTACTGTTCAGTTTATACCGGCTACCAACTTAGGAACATGGACAAAATAACTTCCCCAACTATGCATCACAGCTTCAGGCCGCCTTTGCCAAATCTCAAATCCAGCCTCAAATCCCAAAAATATTGAAATAGCTCGCTATTCCATCAACTTTTGTGATCTGAGCCTATATTTGAGATTTGGGCAAATTCGACCCAAATCTGTGCGCCTACTTGGGGAAGTTAATTCGTCCACGTTCCTTATTTATCTTGGCATTTATTTCTTCTTTTCTTTTTTCAATTTTCGTTTTTCCTTTGGATTAAGCTGAGCTGTTTTCTGTTGTTCCCTTTTGCCTTTGTCTTTTTTTCCCTTATCACCCATATCTGTTTCTCCTTATTTAAAAGTGAATTGTGCTGGACTGTGGCGGCGAAACCGAAGTGTTCGGTCGTAGAGGGTAGCAGATGAGATCGTTTGGCGTTATTGCCAAACGCCTCCACCATGCCCGAAACTTCATCTAAGAACACTTCAGCGACTTCATCCGTTGACACCGATCATTCGACACAGATCCTTCCGAGCCTTTTTCATTTATATCCAATCCCAACGATTCGGACTTAACTGGACACGAGCAAGAGCTTTGTTAAACTAGTTCAAGCTGATCACATATTTTTAATACGCGCCGGAATATTTGCTTCCCGTGCCACAGTGTTCACAAGGGAGACTCACTCCATACGTACATTTATTACAATTCGGGCAGTGCCATTCCCGCCAATCTCTACATGTGCCGCATATTTCACAATGCCAAGTGCAACTGTCTTGTACGACTTCGTCCCAACAAAAAGAATACCAATATAACTCACCACACTTGGAACAACTATATTCACCAATGAGTTTGTGCAAAGGTACTTCTTCGCACCCACAAGGTAGTTCATATTTCTCTTGTAACTCTTCTTCTGATAGATTTTTATACTCATCAATATTTTGAATAGCGCAAACTGATAGTTTGGTGATGTCGACTCCATTTAGCGGATTTTGACAATCAATGCACCTGCATTTATCATCACAGGGTTCATTATGTTTCAGGCAAATACATCGTTTTGTTTTGCATCCTGATTTGCACTTACAATGAACTGTTTTCTCCATAATATATTCTCCACACAAAATTTCTCCTGTGGTCTGTACTGAGCTACAGCGCTTGGCCTATGCATGACTCCGACCTCCCCGAAGCTGCACGACCTTCTCCAGTTAGCTCCGGTGATTTGTTGTGTGCCCCAAGACGGACATAACTGTTGCAACCATTGATGAAATATCTCCCATATTAGCCGGGATAATCATAGTGTTATTTTCTTTTGCCAAATTTCCAAATTCTGCGATATACTTTTCTGCCACTCTTAAATTTGCGGCTGTTTCTCCTCCAGCCATACTTAAAGATTCAGCAACTTTTTTGATCCCTTCGGCTGTGGCCTGTGCAACCAATTCAATTTCTTTTGCTTGACCTTCAGCCTCATTTATACGTTTTTGTTTCTCACCTTCGGACACCTCAATTGCTTCTTTCTTTAAACCTTCTGCACGATTTATTCGAGCCTGTCTGTCTCCTTCAGATGTTGCTATAGAGGCACGTTTTTCTCGTTCCGCTTTCATTTGTTTTTCCATTGCGTCCATAACAGTTTGGGGAGGTGTGATATCTTTTATTTCATAGCGCAATACTTTAATGCCCCAATTTTGTGCTGCCTCATCTATTGCAGAAACTACTTGTTGGTTCAAGCTGTCACGTTCTTCAAAAGTCCTGTCTAATTCAATTCTGCCAATTACTGACCTGAGAGAAGTTTGAGCGAGTTGGCTCGCCGCAAACCTATAATCATCAATGCCGTAGGCGGAAAGCTTACTATCTATAACCTGGAGGTATAAAAGGCCATCTATTGACACGGATACATTGTCGGTAGTTATGCAATCTTGTGATGGGATGTCCAGTACTTCTTCTTTCAGGGAACGTTTGTAGGCAATCTTCTCAAGAAAAGGCACAAGAACATGGAAGCCCGCACTCAAGGACTTACTATACTTGCCAAGTCGTTCAATAATGTACTCTGACCGTTGAGGAACAATAACAGCTGTTTTAATTAATAAAATTATTATGATTACAGCAAGTACACCAACTACAATTAATGATTCGCTCATTTTCCCCTCCTTATAAAAGGTTTAACTTTGAAAGTAAGCCCATCCTCTGACTCTTGGCTTTCTATTAAAACTGATTGTTCTTCATCAATTTTTATATCTGAAACAGCCCTCCAAAAACTCCCCATGACTTTTATCTCTCCAGGCATGTTTGGTGTTATTGCTTTTGTCACTATAGCTGTTTTTCCAATTTTTGAGTCCGCATAGCGGTCATCAACATCATCACGGGTAGTTCCCTTAAATGTTTTTATGCTGTATTTGCGTAAAGAAAAAAGAAGAACCAGAGAGGAAACAGTAAAAATTAATATTTGGATCGTTAATTCAACATCTGTCAGCCAAACAATTAATCCAGCTATCCAGCATCCGGCTGTAAAAAAAATTAAGATGAACCCGGGAATTAATAACTCTGCGATTAAAAATACAACGCCCACAAGAAACCATATTAGCGAAGGTGAAAGATTCATTGTTTTTACCTTGTATCGACCATCTTTATGTTTGTGTCTTCTGCGTCAACAGCAGAACTCCCTGACAGGCAGACTTTCCTCATGAGTGCCAGGATTTCGCCTACGGCTGGATCTCCCGAGTTCCCGAGCTATCCCTTTGAGCACATGCCCTTGGATCAAGTCCGGGGCAGGCTCCGGTCTCAGATCCCGGTGGTGTTTTGATATCTTGCCATTATCTATGACTGCCCACCAGGCGATTTTATCCCGGATTTGTAATAAATATCATAAGTATTCCTTACCGGACATAGCCGGGCTGTGATTCTTGCAATCAGAGGTGGTAGCCACAAAGTCGCCATCTGTGGGGAGCTAAGGTCATATGTTTATAATCTTTTCCATTTGAGTTTCCAGAGGTTCTAATTCTTCCTCCCGTCCGAATTTCCGGAACTGCTTTCGGAGCTTTTCAATCTTCTCTTTGAGCCGGGGCAACAATTCTTTCTGTATCTTTTCTCGCACCGATTTGCTTGATCGCTTCATTTCTTCTGCCAAACGCTCCAATTCCTTTTCAAGCTTTTTGAAATCCTCGGTCTCGGGGATGCTCCTGAGGTCTTCGAAGAATCGCTCGAACTGTTCTTTAAGATTCCCAAGCCCTTTCTCAAAGTTCTCCCTCATCTGACTGAAGACCGGTGAAGATTTAGTGGAACCTTGAACGGTCGCACCATCTTGCAGGGGTGATCCCCTTTTTTGGGTTTGGATCACTTCAACGGCTTTTTTCCCCTCATTTTTGGGGTCCGCTATGATGAAGAACTTGGAGTGTTCATTAGCAGCGTTGGCAAAGTGCCGTTTGATCGCCAAGTTTACCACGTAATACCCATCTTCTGAATAGAACACACCTGTGACTTCGCCTATGTGGTTCTCTTCAAAAATTACCCGGTCGCCCTCTTTCAAATCTTGAACCTGATCATACCGAATCTTGATACAAAGGTCACCCTCTTTGCACCCAAAAAAAACCAAAGCTAACATCAATGGAATCAAAACTCTTCTAACCATACTTTACCTACATATTGTGGTTGGAATCCCCATACCTCAATTCAACATATACCTTGCCATGATAATAAATTAAGAGTTAACCAATTTTTGTACTGATATTCAACTAAAATCATAAAATTTTACGCTTTTTAATGGCCACCGCCATAAGGCGGGACAGCCAGTAAATTAAGTTAGTTATCCAATGCTGGATTTGTCATTGATTTTGCTTGATTATTTGCTAAAGTCTCCGTCTTATCTACTTTAAAAGTGTCCCGCCTTATGGCGGTAGCCCTTTTTTCAAACCGACAGCTATTTCCCGTAAATCCATTTGTTCCTTCCTCTCAAAAAAACGGCACGGCTTTGCCCAGTCCCACTCAAGCGGCTTATTCGGCGATATTTTGCCTTAATATGCTTTGGTCTAACTCAAGAGTATAGGACAAGATTGTGTCAATATTAATTTTCTTAGATGCTTTGAGAATTTCTATACCGGTAAGTTGTCCATCAGTAGTAGTATCAATATTTACACCTTCTGTTATCTCAATAACTCCATCTGGTTCCTGATCACCAAGCTTTATGTACAAAGCATCCACTTTTTCATCATAGTGTACTTTCATTGACTTCTTTCTTTCTTCAACGGATAGTTTGTGATTACAGTCATCACATTGCTTTCAACTGATACAACAATTTTTATCGGATATTTAAAACCGGACACATTTCTGATCAACTCATGATCCCCATTGCTTAAATCCGAATCTGCCAGTATTTTTTCAACCGTTGATTCCGGTATGTTATAGAGCTTTGCTCTTCGTTTTGCATGCCGCGAAAATTTTACTACCACTTGACATTTTCCTTGTCAGCCATACCCGGCCGTAATATTAACGTGCTCCTGGCATGGATTCCCAACAGGTTGACCCCCATTCGGCCGATTCTTTCCGGCAAACACACGTTTTCTGTTGAACTCTATCACTGGTTAACTCTCGCAAGGCATCGGTAGCTATCCATATAGCTGTTTTTGAGTCGATTTGTTGAATCTCTTTGGCTGTCTCAATAGCGGCTTTGTTTAAGGTGTCCAAGGTGTCCGGAAATTAGCAAAACAACGGTTTCTGTATATTTCAACAATTTGGATATTAAACAGAAAGCCGGATAACCCCATTGAAGGCTATCTCGCCACACGTTTTGAACGTTCAGATTTCTTGCTACGACCGCAACTGACGAATCGAACAATGTCATTGCGGATTTGTAAATAATATCATAAAGTTTGTCAAGTGGACGGTCCAAAAAACCGGTAGTTCCTACAAAACAGTGCGGGTCAATAATTTTAATAAGTTACATACTATAGCTTCTGTTAACACATAATGAAAAGTCAGTTGGTTGCAAGGTAATGCAAGGCGGTATTCTCAAACCTGCATTGCTTTGTAGGGACGATGATTTTAAAGACAGACTCATGCCGACAATAATATTTGATAGAGGAATGGTTTCAGATGATAATTTGAAACTTTTGAACAAGTATGACAATTTAAAATATATTCTAATGTGTCGTCCGAATGAAGAATCAGTTTTTACAGAAGATTTTCATAATCAGCAATTTAGTTTATTGGAAGGAAGAGATTCATCCGGAAAACCAAAAGTAGAGATTTTTTTAAAAGAGGTGGATGATGCAGTATATCGTCTGAACTGAGCTACGGCGGAAAGCCTTTCGCTCTGATTAATTACTTTACGAGAACGAACCAGCGTCTTCCGTTAGCTCAAGTGATTTGTTAGCCATTTTTTCCACGATTAGCTACAGTGGCGCGTACCTTTTTTGAAGGCTATGTTCGCGTTAAGTGTGGAATTTCTAAAAAGTCTCTGTTTTTTCAATAGGTTATCAATACAGTAAACTATTGCTCAAAGTGATACATATCAGCTATTCAAAAAATTTGATTATTTTTTTCCACACTTAACGCGAACATAGCCTTTTTGAATGCGTTTTGTTGCGTCAGATAAGGAGTCAAGGCCTGGGGCGTCCAAAACAACTACGAAACTTTCCCCGGTTTTTAGCTTTAGATTTTCTTAATTTTTTGTCATCCAGCCATTGTGAGCTCTAAAGTAGGGCTTCTCGCATGGTCCATATCTCT
>Ga0255431_1049_pt1 | contig 21461 bp, 21 predicted proteins | sample ANMaggSeSYBR02J5_FD_182633 | JGI IMG/M metagenome (GOLD analysis project Ga0255431, IMG submission 182633) | Sediment cell enrichment communities from methane seep in Santa Monica Basin, California, United Staets - ANME aggregate JGI... | ecosystem: Environmental > Aquatic > Marine > Cold seeps >... | reverse complement strand
TAGACCATGCAGTTGAAATACAATTTGTATTATATTTTGCACCGCAAAGGACGCGAAGCCGACACAACATTGTCCTTGCATGCTTTTCGGTGAATTCACTTTGGTGCCTTCCTGCACTTTTCCTATATACGAGATGTTATGTAGGTTTTATCGGTAGTGTACTACTTTATGTCTGATAATGCAATTAAGTAATACTAGCATCCCGGTTTTAAGTATACACCAATATTTTTGGTTATTGAACATGATATGGTGTAGACCATATCTGTATATTAGAGAAGAGCTATTTATTATCTACTGTTAGGCAGGTCACTACCGTTTTATCAGAGGCTCAATTGAACAAATCACCAGAACTGACCATTTAATAAAGCATCAGTACGGTCGTTAGTGCTCTGGTTCAATTTCTTAATTTCTACCAGGTACTGCCCATCCACATACAGTGGCTCACCAAACTGCGCATCAATTCCCAATAACCTCAGGTGGTTTTCGAAAAGCTGTGCCGTTTTCAGGCTGCTGACCCTTATCCTCACATTTTCAGTGATACGCTCGTCCCTTTTTCTTTTTCGAATGGTCTCCACCATTGGTATTAAGATACTCTCACCCAACCGGCAGCTCCTATCATGCAATGCACCCTCGTCTTCATCCCACTCCACTGACTGGAACCCTTCCCTGACAACCCTGGATAAAAAGAAATCCCTGCCATAGTCATTATAGAACTGGAAAGCATACCGCAAATCGCCATTGTTACTCTCAGAACATGTATATTTCAGGGCAGGCAGTTTCATTTCCGGATCCTTTATCACAACACCCTCATGTCCTGCTGCTCCCAGTTCCCTGACCAGGTCGGTCACTACCAGGGCAACGGCATCGGCCGGATAATTCCCGAAGTGCCGTACAGTCTTAATGCCATAACGCTCGCACAATTCATTTTTTATTTCAAGTGTAATGGGTCTGCCTGTATCTTTCTCCCTGATATCGAATACATATAATGCGATGCTTTCCACTTCCGGATAAATATCCTTAGGGACATATGGATTATCAGGACCCACCATTTCACCGCATAGTACCAGGTCGGGATGGTCCCGGAAAAATTCAAGTCCTGTCTCCTGGGTTGCTTTTTCTGTAGTATATGGACACACCAACCCGCCCCTGGTGAGAGCAAGGACCTGGTCTTGTATCTTTACAACCCTGACATTGTAACCGTTCATTTTTTCTTCAATGGCAACCAGTGGCAATCCTTTGAAGTGCATTTGAATAGTAGGTTCAAGTACCATAGCCCTATGTATCTTCGGGAAGCCTTTTACGACCTCAATGTCACTCACCAGATTGAAAAGAGTGGTCCCTGGCTCCACTCCTGATATCCCCTTTTCGAACCTGTAATATTCAGGAAGGAATCCGGAGATCCTCTGCAACACTCTTCTTTTTATCATGCCGGTTATCTTTGATTCCGGCATTCCCAGTGCTTTAGAAGCAATTCCTATAAATTCTTTATCAAAAAATTCCTGATATCTTTTCATGAATTGTCTAACTAAATATTCCTGGTAATGGCATCAAGAAGACTCCTGCGTGTTACCAGACCAACAAGTTCGTCTTCCAGGTTCAGGACAGGCACTCCACCAAGGTTTTTCTCCAACATCAATGAAACCACATCCTTGATCGGGGCATTTGTCTTTACTGAAATGACACCACGACTCATAATATCTTCTGCCAGCAGGTTCTTGATCCTGTTATCCTGCTGGTTACCTGAAACAAGGTCCCTGAATGCCCGCAGCCCATTAGCGATATCATGCTCAGTGATGATTCCTATAAGTTCACCATTTTCTACAACAGGCAGCCGTCCAATATCATTATCAAGCATAATCCTCCTTGCATGGATCACCCGTTCCCCTGGCCCGATAGTGACGGGTTTGCGCATAATCTCTCCGGCATATGAATTGCCAAACGGATAGTTCTCAATGACCTGTTGCGGCGTAACCCATCCTACCACATCATCATTGTCAATGATAAGCAGTATCCCGTTGTTTTTGTTCATTAATATAACACCATCAATAACAGGCATATCCGACAGTACTTTATTGTAGTTATCAGTAGTCGCCGTAGCTACATGCATGGCCGAAGCAGGGAGGTTTGATTTTTTCCTTGTCCCCAGTTCCCTTGTTATTGTACGCATGGTGACAATACCATGAATAATGTTATTATGCATCACAAGGAGTCTTCTGGTTCTGTATTTTTCCATAGTGTCAAGTGCATATGATAATTTTTCAGATTTATCAATTGTTACCGGTTCTGTCATTATATCCTGCATATTCATTTTTTCACCTACCGTGCTATAATTGCCTGTATAATGTTTTTCGCATATACGATGCCTGTTATCTCATCATCAACAACGAGTATGCCACTGATGCGCTGGTCGAACATAATCTTTGCTGCATCTACTAAATGGCTGTTCTTACTCAAAGTAATGAGTGGCATGGACATGATATCTTCAGCTACCAAAGACACTTCCTTTACATACCGGAATACCTTTTCGCCACCAGTATGGTTCTTGCGTGCCATCTTAACATGCTTGGATGGTAGTCCCCCTTCAGGATTTGTCATCCTGTTCAGTGCAAGGTCTGTCCTGGTAATGGTACCCACAGGTTGGTTGCTGTCATCCACCACGATTGTCCTGTCCACTTCATTGCTTTTCATCTCATGGATCACATGACTGATGCTATGGTGCCTGTGAACAGTGACAAAGAACTGTTCCATAATATCATTTACAACAGTAGTATCATCGAGGGTCGAGTAATACCGTATCAGGTCAAGTTTTGTGATAATACCAATTAAATTCCTATCAGTCTTACTCCTGATAACAGGTAATCCACTTATATTATTCTCAAGCAGGATTTCAGCAACCTGCCTGGGCGTGGCATCGGGGTATATCGTCAAAGGATCAGATGACATAACCACGCTAATTGGAATATTACCAATGGGACGCCTGCGCCATTTCGGCTCTGCCTGGTCCAGTCTTTCACTAATATCTGTCTTGGTCACCACACCTATGGGGGTCACATCCGGTGATCTTGATGTAGCTTCTTCTGTCATATCATTTTCAATGACCACAAGCCTGCTTATACCATGTTTCAACATAAGGTTCCTTGCTCTTGATATGGGTTCATTTGATGCTATCAAGTAGACAGGGGAACTCATAATATCTTTTACTTTCATTGCAATACTTCCTTTGGAAAGCAGATCAATCGACCAGTGCTTTGATAATATCACGTTCGGTTAAAATACCGCATAATTCTCCATCATCGATTATGGGAAGTGCTCCCACTTTATTTTTCAGCATTAATGCTGCCGCCTCACCGATATCAATGCCGGAATTAGTCCAGATGATGTCGCGCAATATCAAGCTTTTCAATGGTACCTGGAATGCATCAGAGACATCCCCGGTCAAAAGTTTCTGGAATATTTCGCCACTGCCCAGATATCTCATGATATCGGATGCAGTAATAATTCCCAGAAGAATATTTTCCTTTACAATTGGGATTCGCCTGAACCCTTTCTCTATCATGGTCCTGGTAGCTTCACCCACAGATATATCAGGCGAAGCAGTAACTACTTTATCACTCATATATTCTTTTATTGTTTTTGAAGTAGTAATATCTGCTACTGTTCTTACAAAATCGCGTTCTGATACGATAGCGACCACAACATTATCATCATCAATTATGGGTATGCCACCGATGTTCTTTTCGATCATGGTTTTAAGGGCGTTTGATATACTATCATTGACTCCCAGGCTGACAACGTCCTTTTTCATGATCTCCCTGATATCTTCGTTTATGGCAGCAGCAAGGTTCCCTTTGAACCTGTTTTTGACAATATTATGTCTGAGTCCGCCACCAAGAAAATCCACAATATCCAGACTTGTGATGATCCCTACTAACCTGTTTGTACCTGCATCGGCTATTGGAACACGCCTGAATCCATATTTCAACATAGTTTTTGCAGTTCCCATAATATTGGTTGTTGGTGGAAGAGTAACGATATTTTTAGATGCAATGGCCAGGATATCACCGTGGTTGTGTGAGATCCTTGATTTATAATCCATTGCCCCCCTATCCATTACTCCAGTACTATCCATTACTCTTATATCAGACCTGTTTATATTTTGCCTCTTCATGTTTTCACCGTTTTGTTAATTAGTAAGTATGATTATGTTTCGATATTCACTATGCTACAGTTATAATTAATTCCATGTTATTTTCCAGCTTGATATTTTTCCAGTATAGCATGGACAGTTAATTTGTTCATCGAAACCCCAAAAATAAATATAATACTACGATTCTATTTCCCTGCAGTATTCACACATCAATGACCCATTCAAATAGTCAAGATTATCTGTATATTTCCCGCAGTTCTCACACACACCCATGCTGATTATTTCAGGAATTTCCTTGCCGGAGGTAATACTCCTTTCCCTGTGCATGTTGACAAGTTCGGATAATATGTTTCCCATCTCCACAGATACCGAAACAAGGTCCGTATCTGTTACCAGCCCGACAAGTATCTTATCCTTGACGATGGGTATGCGCCTGATATGCATATTAAGCATAAGGTCAATGGCTTTTTGCAGGTCTTCATCAACATCAAGAGTTATTAGTGGAGTTGTCATGACCTTTGTTAAGCTGAGTGAGTCAGGATTTACGTTTTTGGAAATGATCTTCTTGACCATATCATGCTCGGTAAGGATGCCTATTGGATTATGACCATCCATTACTATCAGGCTGCCCATATCAAGCTCGACCATTTTTTTCGCTGCATCTGATATTTTAATATCTTTATCAATGGTAATGGGATCACTGGTCATGATCTCCCTGACTGGCATTCCTGTTTCCATTGCATTGTACCTCCTTTGAAAACCTAATGTATACTGTAAACCAATCTATTTGATTGAATATAAAGAATTGGTAATATGGGGCCTTTGGACAAAATTCATTTTTCCTCCCATTCAAGCCTAATGAAGTGTAATGTTATCCATGATCCCGATGCACCCAATTTTTCTAACATTATGTGCAATATTATTCAATTGTGTTTCATTAACCCTGTGCGCATCAAGTCTTATCCTCAGGGGAACTCCAAATCTGGCTTTCATCATAGAACTAACCGTTTCCGATATCGAACGCATATGTCCAAAAAACGTATCCACTTCAAATCCAAGGGTAATATAAAAATTAGTAGACAGTATTAACATGATCTACAGGATAAACTGCAACGTCAATATCCTGTAAATCCGGAGACTTTTTATTTTTTTCTGTTTACACTTATTAATCAGTTCTGTTAACCACAGATGAACGCAGATAAACACGGATACTGATTGCGAAATCTGTGTTCATTTGTGTTCATCTGTGGTTAGTTATAGGTCAAAAGACCATAAGAAAATAAAAAGTCTCTTAATCCGGTCAAAATACCATGCTTTTTGAAATGGATACCAAAAAACAACTTTGTACGACACCCTGAAGGTGTTTGAGTATCCAACACAATAAATAAATAGAGTGGCAGACACGCCGAATGGTCGTTGCATCGCATACCCTCCAATGATCCACAGTCTATCCTCCACCCCGCTACCCCATGAGCGATAATTGTTCAAGGTAAGTCTGCTCCCTTCCGGGCCTGGACCGATCCCCTCAATTAAGTCATGGAAACATGCCTTCAGGAAAGCTTCCATATCAACGTTATCCCCATAGGACGGAGCTTCTCAGTCAAGTCCGTGGGTTGAAGAGGTAATTAATAACATCTTCCAACGGCTTCGCCCCCCGCATATCGGCGATTTCGGGTCATAGGTAACGCCTAACTACCCGGGCTAGCCTGCCAACATTCATTATAGTATCTGGATACAATAAACTTATCCATGTGGCAGACTATTATCCTGATGTGATAGTATGGATGAACTTATAGGTTTTATTTCAAGTAATGATAAGCGTAATAGGATACTGGGCATCCTGGGCCACCATGGTACCCTTGACAGGGAATTGATAGCCAAACGTGCCCGAATGATCCCCATGACTGCTGGAAAGATACTGGAAGAACTCTGGGAAAAGGGCCTTGTAGAAGAAAAAGATGGATTTTTTTCATTGACAGAAACAGGTACTGAAGTAGAAAACAAGATGAAAAGCCTGCGATAGGTATCCACTTCAAATTAGAGGGCAAAAATAATAGCCACAGAGAACACAGCGATCACAGAGGATTTCTTCTCTGTGTACTATGTGGCAGATAAATATAGATAATAGACATGTTGTGAAACAACATCCCCACAAAAATCATGCACTCTACCTTCCCATACTACACCCTCAATTTAGCAGAACTTTAGGTGATAATTCCACAATCCTATAGCATCAATAAACCGTTGGATGACTCTATGCGTTCCAACGTGATCAAGTATCATAAAATATATTCTTAATCCTGGCCAAGTTTTATTGAAATCTCACCACAAAGTTAACAAAGAACACAAAGTTTATCACAATGTATGGATTCAAGCCTTACATTTTGGTCGTGTCCTGTAACACAGTTTATATATAGTTAGAGTGCTTATTTATTAACTATGGCAAAAAACAAATCCAAAATAGACCCAAAAAATGAATTTTGCTCCAACGAAAATTGCAATGACTGCGGTAAGAGAGACTCAGGCAACATAGTCAAGTTCGGGCACGACAGAAACGGCAAACAGTGATTTAAGTGCAAAACATGTGGTGGTGTCTTCGTAGAGACCAAAAACACTATTTTTTATAATCGTAAATTATCGGAGGACCAGATAATCTTAATCTGCAAATTACTAGTCGAGAAAGCCCCCTTCGGGGCAAAATTGAAGTGTGATGTTTTTCTCATCATGTATATAATTTCAGTAGCAAGATAAACAAATGCGTTTATACTTTCCTATACGTAAACAAAAAAACGTTGACGAAGGAGATGCTTACGCAGATAAAAATGGCGATTACTGGATCTACATAGCAAAATTTTAAAAGTAGGAATATCAACCATATCTTAGGTCATGACCAGATATTTTTCCTATTTTACAAATTCCCCTGGATATATATTAGTGGAAGGTTCTATCATTGAACCCGTGTTCAGCATACTGTTAATGCCTGTATGTACATTATCGCCCATAATGGTACCCAGTTTCCTGCGTCCGGAATCGACCAGTATGCCCTTTATCTTTACCTTGATATTGGTACCATCATGTCGCAGGTTCGCCACCTTTGTCCCAGCCCCGAAATTGCAGTCTGAGCCAATTATACTATCGCCCACGTATGAAATGTGTCCGACATGGGTCCGGTCCATTATAACGGAAGCTTTGACCTCTACAGCGCTGCCAATGCGCACGTCCCTACCCAGGCTTGTGTAAGGCCTGATGTAACAATTTGGCCCGATATCACAACCAGGCCCGATAATTGCCGGCCCTTCAATGTAAGTACCGCTCCTCACCCTGGCCCCCTCGCCTACGATCACAGGGCCGTGGATATGCACATTATCCTCAACCTCTCCCAAAATAGTTTTTGAAATAGTCTTCAGGTACTCCATGTTCGCATCCAGTAAGTCCCACGGCCTGCCAATATCCAGCCATGTGCCATCCATTACCTGGTACCCCACGTGAATGCCGCTATCTATCATATCCTGTATCGTCCTGGTGATCTCGTATTCATCCCTTGTTGAGACGGACGTACTATCTATGGCCCCGAACACCTCTGGCTCGAACACATAGATACCTGCATTGGCAAGATCGGTTGGCGGCATTTCTGGTTTTTCATGCAGGTGCACCACATAACCTCCATCTACCTCAAGTACACCGAACCGGGATGGATCATCCACCTCCATGGCAGCTATAACAGCTACTTCATCCCGCTCCAGCAAAGTCCTTACCTGGGCAAACGATATCATAACATCACCATTCAATACAAGGAACCTGTCATCAATAAGTGATCTGGCAGTCATGAGGGCATGGGCCGTACCCAGACGTTCTTCCTGGATAATATAATCGATTCTGACCCCTAAAGCCGAACCATCACCGAAATATCCAACAATAGTATCGCCGTGGTACCCTACCACAAGCACGAACTCGCTTATTCCGGCGTCCCTGACCTGCTCGATGACATGCTGCAAAATGGGACGGTTGCCAATGGGAAGCATGACCTTGGGGCGGTTCCTTGTAAGCGGACGCATTCGTGTCCCTTCTCCGGCTGCAAGTATGACGGCTTTCATAGGATGTTGTTTTGATGTTGTTACAATAAAAAGATGTTTACTTTAGTCTACGGAAGAACCAATCGCCGATTCTACTGTACGACAGGTCTTCTTGAATAGTCCGTCCACTCCCAAGCGAGCCTCGGCAGTCACCCGTATCTTTGGCTCTGTACCCGAGGGCCTGACCAGCACCCACCCGTTCCCGGTGGCCACCCTGATCCCATCAATGAAACTGACCTCTCCAAGGGAAGATAATTCATCAGCAATTCCTGCCATTACCCCCTCCTTTTGTTGGTCTGGACAGGCTATTCCGATCCTCCTGGTCTGGTACACAGGCAGTTCATCCACCATTTCTGAAAGTTTCCGGGTGCTCATGATCTCTATTAATCTCACAGCAGCGTATATGCCGTCCGGGCAGAAGGAAATACGTGGGAATATCCAGCTTCCTGAGGGCTCGCCCCCGAAAGCAGCCCCTTCCTTTTTCATTGCCTCGGCCACGTAAACGTCACCAACCCTGCTTCGAATGATATGGGTATCAGGCAGGGCATCATCCACTACCATGGAAGTATCAACAGGAACAACTATACTGTCAGCTTCTTCATGAGCGGCAAAGATTGCAAGTAACTGGTCACCGCCCACGAACCTGCCCTTATCATCTACAGCTATCATCCTGTCTGCATCACCATCATGGGCTATACCCAAATCCGCACCCTGGTCCCTGACCAGTTGCATAAGAAGCTCTAAATTTTCCTCTTTTGGTTCCGGGTTCCTGGCACGAAAATGACCGTCCGGGTTGGAGTTCAATGCAAGCACCCGGCACCCCATCCTTCGAAGCAGCAACGGTGTGATCACAGACCCGGCCCCGTTACCGCAGTCAACTGCAACCCTCAGACCCTGCAATCGTCCTGTATGTTCCATTATAGCTTTTATGTGGTCCTCAACAGCATTTCCATAGATGTTTACATCACCGATCCCTTCCCATTTCGCAAGTAAATATCCGGATGATCCTACAGCCTCTTCTATCTCTTCCTGCTGCTGGCTGTCAAAGGCCATTCCATCAGGATTCCATAGTTTCATCCCCACATATTCTGCAGGATTATGGGATGCAGTGATCATAACCCCCAAACTATAGTTTCTGGCAGCATATGCAAGGGTGGGTGTGGGCACCATACCTAACCGTGTAACATCGCACCCGACAGACATCAGGCCGGCTGCAAAAGCTTCTTCTGTCATCATTCCTGCCACCCTTGGGTCTCGTGCTATCACAGCACGCGAGCACCCCTTCCCGGCAGCTTTTGCTACATTGAGTGCAAGTTGCGGCGTGACATCAACATTGGTAATTCCCCTGATTCCCGAAGAACCGAACAGTCTCATTACATCACCTATTCCACTGTAACGCTCTTGGCAAGGTTCCTGGGCTTATCAATAGAACAGTCCAGTTCCAGCGCTGTATAATAAGCCAGTAGCTGGACAACCACAGATGAAAGCAGTGGAGTCAGCACCTCATCAGTCATTGGGATGGGAATTACAAAATCAGCAAATTTCTCAATCTCACAATAGTCGTCGCAATCTACTATAGCAATTACTGAAGCATCCCTTGCCTTTACTTCTTTAATATTACTGAGTATTTTATCATATGTATGACCATGTGGAGCAATGGCCACTACTGGTACGTCCTTTGATATCAGGGCAAGTGGCCCGTGTTTCAACTCTCCGGCTGCATACCCCTCGGCATGGATATATGAAATCTCCTTTAGTTTAAGTGCGCCTTCAAGTGCCACCGGATAATTGATGTTGCGGCCGATAAAGAAATAATCTTTAGCTTTGACGAACATTAATGCACATTCATGAATAGTTCCGGCACCTTCAAGTATATGGTTTACGTGTCCTGGAATCTTACGAAGTTCTGACAGCAGCATCCTTGCCCTGTTAACATCCATTATGGACCTTGCTCTCGCAAAATGTATAGCCAGCAGGTACAGTACCACCAATTGTGAAGTGAATGACTTCGTGGCAGCCACGCCGATCTCAGGCCCGGCCCTGGTGTAGATAGTTTGGGATGCATCCCTGGAAATAGTACTGCCTACCACGTTTGTGATTGCCAGCGTCATACAGCCGTATGATTCGGCCTCGCGTACGGCCGCAAGTGTATCTGCGGTCTCGCCGGATTGGGTGATCGCGATTACCAGGGTAGACGGGGCAAGTACCGGGCTGGAATACCTGAACTCAGAGCCTGTATCCACATCAGTATGTATGCCAGCCAGTCCTTTAAACAGGTACTTACCCAGCAATCCGGCATTATAAGATGTACCGCATGCAATGATCTCAATCCTCCTGAACTGCCTGATCTCATTTAGGTCCAGTCCCAGTTCCTCGAAGTTGATATCACCTTCAAGTTCATGCAGCCGGCCTGTCATGGTCTCATGTATGGACCTTGTCTGTTCGTGTATCTCCTTTAACATAAAGTGGGGGTAACCTGCCTTTTCAGCAGCTTCCAGGTCCCATTCGATAATGTGTTCCTTTTTTTCCACCGGGTTACCTTCCATGTCGAATACCCGGATAGAACCCTGTTTTACTGAGATGAGTTCCAGGTTGTCAATATATATGATCCGTTTAGTGTATTTCAGGATGGCGGGAATGTCAGAGGCTATAAAATTCTCATCCTTGCCCAGGCCTATAATCAATGGGCTGTCTTTTCTTGCAGCTATCAGTTCATCGGGATGTTCATTGCTTAGTACTCCGATCGCATAGGAACCACGGACATGTCCCAGTGCAGTACCAACAGCCAGACCCAGGTCGTCTATATAGTACTTATTGATCAGGTGGGCCAGCACTTCAGTATCAGTATCAGAAATGAAAACAAACCCTTCAGAAATCAATTCACTTTTAAGGTCCTGGTAGTTCTCTATGATTCCGTTGTGTACTACAGAGATATTACCTGAACAATGCGGATGTGCATTTTGGGTTGTTGGTCTTCCATGGGTAGCCCACCTGGTATGACCTATACCCACATGGGATGAAATTCCGGGAATGATTGATTCGAGTTCTGATATCTCTCCTTCTATCTTGAATATCCTGGCTTTCCCTTCTTTATCAATAATAGCCATTCCCGCAGAATCATATCCCCTGTATTCCAGCTTTCTGAGGGATTCTAAAAGGATATTTACAGCATCTCCATCCCCAATATATCCTACAATCCCGCACATTTTTTACTCAGTCCATTTAGAATTCAGAACACTTTTGAGTCCCTGGGTATATCCCTGGAAACATTTACACCTGATGCAATACTGCATCCGGTGGATATCATCTTGCCAGGTTCTGTTAAAACTCTGTGCTTGATGTTGTTCCCGTCACCGATTACAGTACCAAATTTAGCGGCCTTGTGAAGAGATCCCCTCATTTCGATAATTAAGTTCTCTCCGGTCTCAGTAATAAAATGGGAACCAATACTGTTGTGGGCACCGAGTATTGAGTTAGATATATATGAAAATGCACCTACCCTGACATCGTGCATTATTATACTGTTCTTTATCAGGGCAGACGGCTCAATAGTTGAATAATTACCAATGGTCGTTGAAGGGAGTACTACTGCATTCGGACCGATCTCGCAATTTTTACCTATTACTACTGGCCCAAGGATAAACGAACCTGGATGAATGACTGTATCCAAACCGATGCTTACTTTACCCCTGATCACGGCTCCATCTTCGATTATGCAGTCATTTACTGGTTGTTCGAAGCGCTCAAGCATATAGGCATTTGCCTTTAGTAAGTCCCAGTAATGTACGGCATCCAGCCACATGGCTTGTGAATTGATCATGATGATATTCTTTTTGTCGTCGATCATCTGCTGGATAGTATCAGTGATGGCATACTCACCAGTCTCGGAAATAGAGGTTGCTTCGATATAATCGAAAATACCAGGATTGAAGATATATATCCCGGTATTCACATTATGGCTAAGGTCTTCTTTTGTCTTTTCAATGATCTTCATCACTCTATGTTTTTCATGGACCACTACACCATATCCTTGGGTATGCTCCCTGACAACGGTCAGTATAGTCGCATCACCTGACCTGCCGGCAAGGATATCAGATATAGTACCGGCTTCTATAATATTATCACCATTCAGGACTATGAACTCATCATCCATGTAGGACGATACCTGTTTTATGGCATGTGCAGTGCCAAGCTGGCCTTTTTGCTCTACATAAGTAATATTTACCCCAAAATCCACTCCATCCCGAAAATAATCCATTATCTGCTCTTTCTTGTATCCAACAACCAGAATTATGTCATAAATACTACATTTGAAAAGAGCACTAATAATATGTTCCAGGATTGGTTTGTTTGCCACAGGCAGCATTACCTTTGATCTGGTGAGTGTAAGGGGGCGGCATCTCAATCCTTCTCCAGCCCCGAGAATTACAGCTTTCATATAAATTCATATCTAATATACATTTGAACAACATAATAGTACCTTAATTTCCAAACATCCAGTTTGGCTTTTAATCATATTTATTACTGTTGAAACGTGGAATCAAGATTATTCGGTATAAGCACTGTGATATACCTTAAATCTCATCAGGGCCTAACCTGTCGATGAAGTAATTTATGATTTGTAATGCCCCTATTGTTTCTGATTCTAATACAAGTGATTTCGCATAATTCATATTGTTCACCTGACTTGAGCGAATTTAATTTACAATTTTCCAAACCAAGAGCAATAATATCTCGCATATTAGGGAGATATTTAATTATTTCCAGATAAATATTTAGTATTACTTAAGCATTTCGCAAACTATATGGTCGGAACTGGCATTTCCAGAACAAATTATAAAGTATCTGAAAGACGAACATATGTTTTATATAAAAAGTAAGATAGAGGTATTGTTATGAGCATTACAATTGATGTTCCAAAAAATATTGACAATATTCCGGACCTGCGTTCCCAGGAAGAACACATTGACGGGATATCTGTCCTGAAACAGATGTTGTGGGATGGGGTAGAATCGTATATTGTAAATCAGTATTCCAGCGGAAAGATCAGTAAAGGAAAACTTGCAGAATTGCTTGATCCGGATATATATGCTGTAAACGAAGTATTGGAAAAGCACCAAGTCAAATCTATTATTAGCTACGAGAGATTTACCAGAAGCATTGAAATTGCCGAAAAATCCGTGGAATATTGAAAAATCCATTTTACATCTGACCGAGTGTTGAAAACATGAAATCTATAATCCTCGCAGGTGGCACAGGTTCCCGCCTATGGCCATTGAGTCGTAAGGAATACCCAAAGCAGTTCCTGAAATTGGGTTGCACTTCATTGTTCCAGGATACGGTGTTGCGATGCCAGGAGATATCAGATATTTCGGGTATATTCATTGTCACCAATGAGTCGCAGAAGTTTCTCGTCTCAGGCCAGTTAGAAGAGATCGGATCGGAAGTCCCGATAGAGAATGTGCTCATTGAGCCTGTGGGGAAAAACACACTTCCTGCCATCTGTTTTGGTGTGCATGAAATCGATAAGAGATATGGCAGGTCGACCGTGGGCGTATTCTCATCAGACCACCTCATGGATATAAAAGCGATGGAAACGATTGCGGGTGCACAGGAGCTCTCACATGACCATCTTGTGACGTTCGGTGTTGCACCTGACTCCCCGCATACGGGCTATGGATATATAAGACCGGGCGCGGCAATTGGGAATGGCTATAAGGTTATGGGGTTTGAGGAAAAACCAGGTATTGAAGATGCGAAACGGTATGTTGATGATGGATATCTGTGGAACAGCGGGATGTTCCTTTTCGATACTGATGTTTTCTTAGCAGAGCTGGCTGCACATGCTCCTGGGTTTGTGGATGCGTTCTCATCCGGCGATATCAATGAAGCGTATGATGCTATGCCTTCGATCTCGATCGATTATGCAATTATGGAGAGATCCGATAAGGTAGTTGTTGTCGGGCTTGATCACAAATGGAGTGATATGGGTAATTTTGATGCGATGTACAGGGAGTTTGAGAAGAACGCGTACGTTAATGTGGTTTATGATTGTGATGATGTAACTATAAATTCATCTGGCAATTTGATCTATTCGGAAAGGAACAAGCTTGTTTCGATGATAGATGTGGATGATATGATCGTTGTGGATACACCGGATGCATTGCTGGTGTGCCCGCGTGCAAGTTCCCAGAAGGTGAAGGATGTTGTAGACACATTAAAGGCTAAGCAGGATGTTCGGGCGGACCTTCATCGAACCGTGTACCGCCCATGGGGAAGATACACGATCCTTGAGGATTCGGATCTGCATAAGATCAAGAATATCATGGTGATCCCAGGCAGGAAGCTGAGTGTGCAATTGCATCACCACCGGAGCGAGCACTGGGTCGTGGTAAAGGGAATGGCATGCGTGGAGGTTGATGGTGAGCAGTTTTTCCTGCGGCAGGGTGAGAGTACGTTCATACGGGCTGGTGTTAAGCATCGGTTGTCGAATCCCGGGAAGATCGGGCTGGAGATTGTTGAGGTTCAGTTGGGGGAGTATGTTTGTGAGGATGATATTGTGAGGTTTGATGATGAGTATGGGCGGGAGTAGGTGTTGACGGTGCAGAAAAGTCCAGAGAATCTTGAAAAATCCATATTTTAAATAACAGAGGGAATATCCGCATGAAATATCTCCATAACGTCAAGATTGGCTTGGGGACTTTTTGATGAAGCACGTTTTTACCAACTTTCAAAAACACCTGCTGTAGCCACTAAACGTATCTATTTTCTGGCAGATATGTGCCCAATTGTTGATGTCGTGATTATACACCACCTCAAAAAATAAAAAAGTGGAATATGATTGCGAAAACTAAAAACCATGTAAGCCTAACTTGACGCTATGGAAATATCTGGTCACAGGCGTCACAGGGTTTATCGGGTCGTGGTTGTGTGAGCGGTTGCTGGAGATGGGAGAGGTTGTGTGCCTGGATAATTTCGATCCGTATTACAGCCCGCAAGATAAGCGAAAGAATATCGAGCACCCGGATTTTGAACTTGTTGAGGGAAGCATACTGGATCGGGAGCTGCCTGGCAGGGTGTTTGCGGATGTGGATTATGTGTTCCATGATGCGGCGCATACCGGGGTGCGGGTGTCAGTGGAGAATCCTGCCAAGACGCTTGAGATGAATGCAACTGGTACACTGAATGTCCTGGAAGCTGCTGAGGATCGCGGCGTTCGGGCGTAGACCCGAGATTTGAATGATGTGGTTGTGGATTTTCGTTTGCGTTTTTCATCATTCTTCATGGAGTCGATGGGATGTTTTGCGCTTGAGGTGGTGCAGCCATCTTGCGTTTGCCTTTTTTAGAAGTATGTCGCCGAAGCGGTGCGTTTGGTGTTGCGGAAGTGGAAGAGGATGGCAGGTAGTTGATGTTGGGGGGAGGCCTGGGATGTCGAAATCGAACTACATTGTGACCAAGTTAAATAGAAGGAATGAACGGCAGTTTTTTAAGCCAGACAACCAATAGAATCATTGTGATGCATATGCGAATGAAAGCAATATACAAGGATAAGGTTTTAAAACCGTTAAAGGAATTGGATTTGAGAGAAGGAGAGGTGGTTGAAATTAGCATGATACCCACATCTCTAGCTAAAAGATTTCAGGGCACTATAAAACTTTCTGATCCAAATCTGATAGAAGAAATTGCTGAATGTGATGACCTTGTCTAAGACATTTTCAATCCCACCGGGTGAAAAAGTTTTATTTGATACGAACATATTTATTTATTCAGCATTGGATCACCCAAGATATGGAGATTCTTGCACAAATCTGATCTATGAAGTAGAATCCGGAGAAATGGTCGGGTATATCCCTACCATTGTGTTGAATGAATTGTTGCACAGGCTGATGATTGCCGAAGTTATCAAAATCGGCATCGCAAGAAATACAAAAGATACAATAAATGCTTTGAAACACGACGGCAGTATTATTCCGAGTTTGAATATTTGTTGGGAAGAGTTAGACCGGATATTCGAGATGCATTTCACCATTCTGAAAGAAAAACCAAATACGCTTGCCGAATCGATTCCAATCTCACGCAAATATTCACTGTTAGCAAAAGACGCATATATCACATCGTTCGCTAAATCCTATGGAATAACAAATATCGCAACGAATGATCGGGATTTTGAGCGGGTTGAATGGCTAAATGTCTGGAAACCGTGAGATCAATATAACAGTGTCAATCGGGCGTTAAGGATTACAAAGGAATCTGTTGGGTTAGTTTTGCGTCCTTTGCGTTCGTTGTGGTATAGTATTATATAATGGATATTTTTTAAAAGTTATAATCATCCCACCCCCATATCAATTCCCGGCCCATGACCAGCAGATATTCACGGCCGGCGCTATATTCCTGCATTCTTTGCTCTTGGGACCTATGCCACACGAATCCACACGGTTGGCTGCCACCCTGCTGCCCTGGCGAGCTGCGGGTGCAGGATCAGGATCAGGTGTCGAAAGGCAGGGCGGCGGGAGAGTGTAAGAAGAAATGGGGGCTGGTAATCATTTCAATATCAACCGCAGAAATACAGAGATTGAGGTGATTTTGGATTTTAATTTTGATTACACAGCAGAAATTTTGATATTATCTAAAATCAGCCGGAATATCTGCGTTCATCTGTGTTTATCTGCGGTTTAAATATACACAAATTATATATTTCAACATCGATAGTCAGACCACCATACCCACCTCCAATCCCCATACGATATATCCCCGCATCCGGAGCTGGATATTGGCAAAATGTTTAGATTCACATACCAAGATTTATATAACTATATTATAATTTTACATGCATGAAATTTCTGGTCACGGGTGGCGCAGGGTTTATCGGATCGTGGTTGTGCGAGCGGTTGCTAGAGACGGGAGAAGTGGTTGAGGGTTTTTATTTTCATTTTTGTCATAATTATTTACACATAATATTACATTTAAAGATGGAGTGATTTATACATGAAAGTGAGATTGTCGGAAAAGTGCCTGAAATGCGCCTAAATTGAAACTTCCAGAAATAATGTTAAAACTAAATCACTATGCTGCGCCCGGTCAAGTTTAGACAGCAAAGCTGAAATATTCGAAAAGTAGGCTTTTCCGACAATCTCGAAAGTAACAATTGATGGAGTAAATCTCAAGGACCTGAAGGTTGTCCCAGATGAGCGGGGCTGGCTCATGGAGATCCTGCGATGCGATGATGATATCTACCAGCAGTTCGGGCAGGTCTATATGACCACTGCATACCCGGGTGTGGTTAAGGGGTGGCATTATCATAAGAAACAGACCGATAATTTCACGTGCCTGCATGGGATGATGAAAGTTGCATTGTATGATGCACGGGATGATTCACCAACGTATGAGAACATTATGGAGATATTTGTGGGGGAAAAGAATCCCGTGCTTATCAGTGTGCCCCCAGGTGTATATCATGGTTTCAAAGCAGTTGGTACCGAAACTGCGTATTTTTTGAGCATACCAACACAACCATATAACTATGATGAACCTGATGAATACCGACTGCCTCCTGACACAAAGGAGATACCATATGATTGGGGACTTGTGCCAGGTTTGAAACACGGTTGAGATGCATGAACGAGAGCGATAAAATGGATGTATTAGTGACAGGTGGCTCTGGTTTTATTGGAAGCAATTTCATCCGGTATATGCTGGAGATATATCCTGAACATAGGATGATCAATCTGGATAAACTGACATATGCAGGGAATCCGGATAACCTGAAAGATGTCGGGAATAATCCAAATTATTCGTTTGTTCGCGGTGATATATGCGATATGGACGTTGTCAATGAGGTCATGCAACAGGTTGATCAGGTGGTGCATTTTGCTGCTGAGAGCCATGTTGACCGCTCTATTAATGATGGTTCTGTCTTTGTCAGGACGAATGTACTGGGCACGCATACTCTTCTTGAAAGTGCGCTTAAGCATAGGATCAAGAGATTCATTCACGTATCTACGGACGAGGTTTACGGAAGTATAAATGAAGGGTCGTTCAAAGAGACAGATATGCTTGTTCCATCCAGCCCGTATTCTTCCAGCAAAGCGGGTTCTGATCTGCTTGCACAGTCGTATTATATCACCTATAAACTTCCTGTTATCGTAACCAGATGTACCAACAACTTCGGACCGTACCAGTATCCTGAGAAATTGATACCTCTGTTTGTGACAAATCTTCTTGAGAACAGAAAGGTTCCCGTCTATGGAACCGGTCAGAACGTGCGCGATTGGATATATGTGCTCGACCACTGCAAAGCTGTTGATTTCGTATTGCACAATGGCAGTGTTGGTGAAATATACAATATCGGAGGCGGAGCTGAGAAGACCAACCTTGAGATCACTGAGATGATCATTGAAAAGGTGGGTTCGGACATATCCATGATAGATTATGTGAAAGACCGTCCGGGTCATGATCTGCGGTATTCGCTTGATTGTTCTAAATTAAAAGGTATTGGATGGGCGCTGGAGTATAATTTTGATGAGGCGCTCAAAGAGACCGTGCAATGGTATGTTGAGAACCGCTGGTGGTGGGAGAAATTAAAACACTGATATTCGGCGCCGGCGGGATGCTTGGCATGGATATTTGCAGTGTGTTTCCTGATGCTGTGAAGTTGACGCATGATGATATTGATATTGCGGACAAAGCGCAGGTCATCGAAATGATCAAGCGTGTTGGGCCAGACGTTGTGATCAATGCTGCCGCCTACACTGATGTGGATGGCTGTGAGGATGAGGATAATCGTGAGCTGGCGTTTGATGTAAATGGCAGGGCGCCGGGCTATATTGCGCAGGGCTGCTCTCTAGTAGGAGCTAAACTTGTACATTACAGCACGGATTATGTATTTGATGGCTCCAGAAAGGAATATTTGGAATCTGATGTGCCTGCCCCTATCAGCATGTATGGCAAATCGAAATTCCTTGGTGAGAAGAATATCATTGAGAATATGGACGACTACCGGATTATACGTACCTCTTGGCTATTTGGCACTCACGGCAGGAATTTCGTTGAGACCATGCTGAAGTTATCTGGTGAGATGGATACGGTCAGGGTTGTGGATGACCAGTTCGGCAAACCAACATTTGCTGCGGATCTTGCTCGAAAGACCGCTGAGATTATCAGGCTTGAGCCAGGGGTGTATCACATCACCAATGACGGCGTGTGCTCGTGGTATGAGTTTGCATTGGCTATTATTGATAATGTGGTTCCCTGCTCGAGTAATGAGTTTGTCAGGAAGGCAAAACGTCCTGAATATTCCGTGCTCATTAATACGAAGACTACTTCAATGCGGCATTGGAAGGAGGCTCTTGTGGAATATTTAAAGCAGGGGAAGGCAGGACGTAAAATATGGTGAAAATACTGCTGGATGCAGATGCGTCGATTAAATTAACAAAAGTTGGTGTTATCGAAACATTTGTTTCCGGTTTCGAAGTGATCTTAACCAGCGAAGTTTATGATGAACATGTTACTGCGGGTTTGAAACGAAATTATCCTGACGCAAAAAAGATGGAAAAACTGGTTTCAGATGGGAAAGTTGTTGTTGCAGAAGTTGCCGGCGATCCTCCAATATATTATAATTTCAGATTGGGGCGCGGCGAAAAAAGTGTGTTGAACTATTTCCAGATGAATAATATTGATCTGATTGTCTCTGATGATGAAGCATTTTTGAAAATACTTGATCAGTTCGGGATACCTTTTACACCAGTGGCAGGTGCAATATTGATGTGTGTCATCCATAAGCTGATAAGCAAGGAAAGAGGTCTCAAATATTTAGAATCGTTAAAACCCATGATAAAAGACGAACATATGTTTTATATAAAAAGTAAGATAGAGGGATTGTTATGAGCATTACAATTGATGTTCCAAAAAATATTGACAATATTCTGGATATGCGTTCCAAGGAAGAACACATTGACAGGTTATCTGTCCTGAAACAGATGCTGTGGGATGGGGTAGAATCGTATCTTATAAATCAGTATTCCAGCGGAAAGATCAGTAAAGGAAAATTTGCAGAATTGCTTGATCTGGATATATATGGTGTAAATGAAGTATTAGAAAAACACCATATTAAATCTACTATCAGCTACGAGAGATTTACCAGAGGCATTGAAATTGCCGAAAAATCCGGTGAATATCGATAAATCCATTTTACATATAATGGAGTATTGAAAACATGAAAGGCATAATCCTCGCAGGCGGCACTGGCTCACGCCTCTACCCCCTCACAAAAGTAACCAACAAGCACCTGCTCCCGGTCTACGATAAACCCATGATATACTATCCCCTCCAGACCCTCCTCACAGCAGGCATCACAGACATCATGATAGTCTCGGGGCGCGGCCATGCAGGCCATTTCCTTGAACTCCTGGGATCAGGCGCAGATTTTGCCGCCCGCTTCACCTATGAGATACAGGACGAGGCCGGCGGCATTGCCCAGGCCCTCTCCCTGGCAGAAGATTTTGCAGACGATGAGGATGTGGCAGTGATTCTTGGGGATAATATATTCCAGGACAATGTGAAGGACGCTGTACAGTCCTTCAAATCAGGTGCCCACATCTTTTTGAAGCCTGTACCAGATGCGGCGCGTTTTGGTGTGGCTGAAGTTGATGAAGGCAGTGGGCAGGTCCTGTGCATTGAGGAAAAGCCTGTTGTGCCGAAGTCTGATTTTGCTGTGACTGGGTTGTATTTCTATGACAACGGAGTGTTCGATGTTATTAAGACACTGAAGCCGTCGGGTCGGGGCGAACTTGAGATCACGGATGTGAATAATGAGTATATCAGGCAGGGTGAGATGGGGTATTCTGTGCTGGACGGGTACTGGAGCGATGCGGGGACATTTGAGAGTTTGTTGAGGGCTGGGATGATGGTGCAAGGAAGGGTGAATAAGACGATATAATCTGTATTACTCTTAAGGGACTCTTATGGCTATTAAAAAATTAACTTCTGACGGAGAATCGGAGACTCTGGAATTTAAAAAATCAACCTCGGAATTAAAAGAAGGAGTCATCTCGATAGCTGCAATCCTGAACAAGCACCAGAAAGGAACGCTTTATTTTGGAATAAAAAATGACGGAACGGTTACAGGCCAGAAAATAAGCGAAAAAACATTAAGGGATATCTCGAAGTCAATATCCGATAAAATTGAACCAAAAATCTATCCCGAAATAAGTAAGGTCCATATCAAAGGAAAGTCATGCGTAGAG
>Ga0255431_1021_pt2 | contig 21486 bp, 17 predicted proteins | sample ANMaggSeSYBR02J5_FD_182633 | JGI IMG/M metagenome (GOLD analysis project Ga0255431, IMG submission 182633) | Sediment cell enrichment communities from methane seep in Santa Monica Basin, California, United Staets - ANME aggregate JGI... | ecosystem: Environmental > Aquatic > Marine > Cold seeps >... | reverse complement strand
ATGACAGGACTGGAAATAGAAACCGTGCTGGTACGTCATGTCAAAAATCATAAACGCATTACCTTGTTTGAGGACCATATTGCAATTGATCTTATAACATGTTCAACTCTTTTAAAAAGCGGTCTGGTAACAACCAATCACGAAGAATCCTGCTGTGGAGCATATGTACTTGAAAGAGATACAAAACAAGTCAAAACCTTTCGCTCTAAAATAACTCTGCTCGCCACCGGCGGTGCCGGCAAGGTGTATATTTACACAAGCAATCCCGACATTGCAACCGGAGATGGAATCGCAATGGGATACAGAGCGGGCGCTACACTATCCAATCTTGAGTTTGTCCAGTTTCATCCAACCTGCCTTTACCATCCTGAAGCTAAAAACTTTCTTATTTCAGAAGCTGTCAGGGGTGAAGGAGGAATCCTTATTGACTCTGCCGGAAATCCTTTCATGGAAAAATATGATCCCCAAAAAGATCTGGCCTGCCGTGATGTTGTTGCGAGAGCTATAGATACAGAACTCAAAAAAAGTGGAGATGATTCGGTATTCCTTGATATATCTCATAAAAGCCCCGAATTTGTTAGAAGTCGTTTTCCTAATCTTTATGAAAAATGCCTGACTTTTGGTACAGACATGACAACGGGACCTATTCCTGTTGTTCCTGCGGCTCATTACATGTGCGGCGGTATAAAAACAGATAGTTACGGCAGGACGGATATTCTCAATCTTTATGCTATCGGAGAAACAGCCTGTACAGGGCTTCACGGGGCCAATAGACTAGCAAGTAATTCTCTGATAGAAGCGCTGGTCTATGCCCATATGGCAGCAAAACATGCAATAAAAGACCTCGAAACATTAGATTTCAAATCTGTACCTGATCTTCCCCCATGGGACGAATCCGGTACAACCGATAGTGATGAAGTTATCATGGTTTCACATAACTGGAATGAAATAAGGCGGTTCATGTGGAACTATGTGGGAATAGTTAGATCGAATAAACGTCTTGAAAGAGCAAAAAGAAGGATAGAGAACATTCAAAACGAAATTCATGACTATTACTGGAATTTCAAGATTGCCGGGGATCTTGTTGAACTCCGAAATATTGCTACAGTCGCTGAATTGATTATTAAATGCGCCATGCTCAGAAAGGAAAGCCGCGGACTTCACTATAATATAGAATATCCTTATAGTGATAACAAATTATGGAGGCAAGATACTATTATCAGAAGAACTCCTGAAGGATAAAATTATTAAGAACAAATTAAAAGATGAATTAAAAGATGAACGTCCAACATCGAACGTCGAACGTCGAATAATGATGTCGCTTCGCTATTTAAATTATTTTAAAATCGAATAAAAAATATTAATTTGTCCACTAATTTCACGAATTAGCACTAATCATTAGTTTCTATTTAGTGTAACTTCGTGTAATTAGTGGACAAATAAAAAAAACATAATTTTATAATTTCCTATTGGAGATCATATGACTGAATTTAAAAACAGCTTTGGAGCAAAATCAATTTTAAATACCGCTGAAGGACATGTTGAATATTTCAGCCTCAGCAAGCTTGCGGACTCCGGCTTTACCGGAATTGACCGCTTGCCTTTCAGCATAAAAATTCTGCTTGAAAACCTTGTTAGAAATGAAGATGGAAATGTTATAACAACAGACACTATAAAAAATATGGCTGGATGGAAAACTGATGCCTCTGTGTGTCATGAAGTACCATTTATGCCTGCCCGCATACTGCTGCAGGATTTTACCGGAGTCCCATCTTTGGTGGATATGGCCGGTATGCGCGAAGCTGCAAAACGCATGCAGATAAATCCGGCAAAGATAAATCCGAATATTCCAGTCGAGCTTATAGTAGACCATTCAGTGCAGGTTGATTCTTTTGGGTCCAAAAAATCTTTTGAATATAATGTTGAAAAAGAATTTGAACGTAATTTTGAGAGATATACTTTTTTGCGATGGGGCCAGAAAAATTTCAAAAATTTCAAAGTAGTTCCCCCTGCTACCGGTATAATTCATCAGGTAAACCTGGAATATCTCGCAAGAGTTATATTTGTCAAAAATAATAACGGCCAAAGGATGGCTTTTCCTGACACACTTATCGGCCTTGATTCACATACAACCATGATCAATGGAATCGGTGTGCTCGGCTGGGGCGTCGGAGGGATAGAGGCAGAAGCTGTTATGCTGGGCAGTCCATATTACCTGCTTACCCCACAAGTGACAGGTTTTAAATTAACCGGCAACCTTCCTGAAGGAACAACAGCCACAGATTTAGTACTTACTATAACCGAGTTGCTGCGAAAAAAGGGAGTGGTTGGAAAATTCGTCGAATTTTTTGGGCCCGGCGTCAATGCTTTAAGTCTGGAAGATCGTGCTACTATAGCAAATATGGCTCCTGAATACGGCGCAACAATGGGTTTTTTTCCTGTAGATGATGAAACAATAAACTACCTTCGCTTAACCGGTCGCCCTGAAAACGTTATTGCCTTGATAGAAACCTATTGTAAAGAACAGGGGCTTTTTAGCACAAAGACAATGAAGTGTCCGGTTTTTAACGAGACAATCCACTTTGATATGAGTACAATAGAGCCGAGCATGGCAGGCCCGAGACGCCCTCAGGAAAGAATTTCTCTTTCTAAAATTAAAAAGACTTTTTTAAATGACTTCAAGGTGGCACCTTCAACTGACAACTCATCTGCTGAACACTTTACACTCGGCCACGGGTCAGTTGTAATTGCATCAATCACAAGCTGTACCAATACATCAAATCCAAATGTTCTGATTGGTGCCGGACTCCTGGCCAAAAAAGCCGTTGAACGAGGATTATCAGTAAAGCCATGGGTCAAAACAAGCTTTGCTCCAGGATCAAAAGCCGCAATCAATTATCTGAAAGCAGCGGAGCTTATGCCGTATCTTGAGGCTTTAAATTTTCATCTTGTGGCATATGGATGTACTACCTGCATTGGAAACAGCGGCCCTCTGTCAAAACCTGTGACAGACGCAGTAAAAGACCATGATCTTGTGGTAGCTTCGGTCATTAGCGGCAATCGTAATTTTGAAGGAAGAATTTCTCCTCTTACCAGAGCTAATTTTCTTGCGTCACCGGCGCTGATTATTGCTTTTGCTATTTCCGGAAAGGTTACCATTGATTTTGATAAGGAACCGATAGCATCGGATAACAACGGCAAACCTGTATATCTTCGTGAAATCTGGCCATCAACAGAAGAAATTAAAAATACTGTAAAAAGAGTTGTACGTCCTGAAATGTACAGGAAAGCTTATGAAAATGCGTTTGAAGGATCAAATCAATGGAAAATTCTTCCTATTCCTGAAGGAATGCTTTTTGATTGGGACCCAAAATCTACTTACATAAAAAAGCCTCCTTTTTTAAAAGACGTAACTAAAACAATTCCTGAACTTCAGGATATAAAAGGAGCCAGAATTCTGGCGTTGCTCGGCGATAATGTAACAACCGATCACATATCGCCGGCAGGTGCAATTCCGGTTGACAGCCCGGCCGGGGCATATCTTATCGACCAGGGTTTAACTCCCGCTGAATTTAATTCATTTGGTTCGCGTCGCGGAAATCATGAAATAATGCTGAGAGGCACATTCGGAAACATCCGGTTAAAGAACAAACTGGTACCGGGCATTGACGGCGGCTGGACGGTTTTTTTACCGGATGGTCAAAAAATGACAATATATGAGGCTGCAATGAAATACCAAAAAGAAGCAACCCCATTGATAGTTATTGCAGGTGAAAATTATGGTACAGGCAGTTCGCGTGACTGGGCTGCCAAAGGAACATATCTAATGGGGGTAAAGGCAGTAATTGCTGAAAGTTTTGAACGTATACACAGAAGCAATTTGATATGCATGGGAATACTGCCCCTGCAGTTCAAACAAGGTGAAAACCATAAATCATCAGGTCTAAATGGTACAGAGATTTATGAAATAGCTGGAATAGAGAATAAATTTGAACCATTAAAAGAACTCACTGTTTGTGCTCAAGAAAAAGCCGGCAAAAAAACTGAATTCCAGGTTATTGCAAGAATTGATTCTCCTGCAGAACTCAATTACTACCGACATGGTGGAATACTGGCTTATGTTCTGCGAACCCTGAACCCTGAACTCTGAACCTTATCTACATGTCTGAAAATGCTCGTGTAACAAAAGCCGCAAGCGTTGTCGGCGCATCAACTTTATTAAGCCGCATTTTCGGCTTCATAAGAGATGTTGTAATAGCCTGGTTCTTTGGGGCCGGACTGAGCTCGGATGCCTTTTTTGTGGCTTTCAGGATTCCAAATCTATTAAGAAGACTTTTTGCTGAGGGTTCTTTAAGCATTGCATTTATTCCTGTTTTTACTGAATGCCTTACAAATCAAGGTAAAAACGAAGCCTTTAAATTAGCAAGATCTGCGATAAGGCTGCTTGCCGCAATATTGGTTATTACTGCCATTCTCGGTATTTTTTTGTCTCCTGTAATAATACATATAATAGCTCCGGGTTTTACTGCCTCTTCCGAAAAGTTTTTACTTACAGTGACACTGACCCGTATTATGTTCCCGTACATTTTTTTTATAGGCCTTGTTGCTATTTGCATGAGTATTCTTAACGTGTTAGACCATTTTGCCGCACCGGCTCTTGCCCCTGTTCTTTTAAATTTTGCCATGATATGTTCCGTTCTGTTTATATCTCCCCACATGGCTGAACCTGTAACAGGCCTTGCAATCGGGGTTCTGATAGGTGGTTTTTTGCAGTTGGCGCTTCAGCTTCCATTTCTTATAAAGAAAGGTTTTTATTTCTGGGAAAAAAGTAGAATCTGGCATCCCATGCTGAAAAAGGTGGGCCTGCTTATGCTTCCTACTATATTTGGCGCTGCAGTTTATCAGATTAACATATTAATCGGGACTTTTCTGGCTTCTTTACTACCTGAAGGGAGCATTTCGTATCTTTATTATGCTGACAGGCTGGTGCAGTTTCCCCTGGGAATTTTTGCCATAGCAACGGCAACAGCCGTAATGCCCAGCCTCTCAAGGCAGGCATCTGCTCAGGATTACGATTCTCTCAGAGACACTTTTGCCTATGCCATGAGATTGATTCTTTTTATTACAATTCCTTCTATGGTGGGGCTTATAGTTTTAAGAGAGCCTATAGTTGAGCTGCTTTTTAAAAGGGGGGCTTTTGATGCTGAAACCACAAGATTGACGGCATCGGCCCTTTTATATTATGGTATTGGTTTGTGGGCATTTTCGGCTGTACGGATAGTTGTTTCAACATTTTATGCTTTGCAGGATACTAAAACTCCGGTACGGATGGCTGTGATATCTGTTGTTGCAAATATAATATTCAGTATTATTCTTATGCAGTACCTGGGCCACAGAGGGCTTGCGCTTGCAACTTCGCTGGCTTCCATGCTTAATTTCTGGCTTCTTACCCGTGCATTAAAGGTCAAGATTGGCTTGTCGGGATGGAAAAGTATCACTGAATCCGCCTGCAAAACAATGGCCGGCTCTTTTATAATGGGAGCAGTTGTCTGGGCAGTTGCATTATTAATTATACCATCAGGAGACAAAACTTTAATCAATCTTTTTTTCGGACTCATAGGCAGCATATTTGCCGGCCTTGTTTTCTATGGTTTTTTTTCTTTTTTTATCAGGAGCCCGGAGCTTGAGAAAGTTCTAACTGTTGTTAAGGGCGTGAGAATAAAGTGAACTGGAAGCAAAAAATTCTGTTATATTTATCAATACCGATTATATTTTCTTTGCTTTTATTTATTATTTTCGATGATAATGGACTGGTTGATCTTAATGCGCTCAAAAAAGAGAAAAACGAGTTAATAGAAAAAAATGCCGTAATTACCATGGATAATCTTTCTTTATATCGTGAAATTGATCGATTGAAACATGATTCTATATATATTGAGGATGTGGTTAGACGAGAACTCGGCCTTATCGGTAAAAATGAGGTGATATTTAAACTTAAACATAAAGTTAAAAAATGAATAATCAAACTGAGTTTTATACAAAGACCATGGCGAACGTATATGCCAAGCAGGGTTATTTTGCAAAAGCATCTGAAATCTATAGATATTTGTTGAAACATGATCCTGACAGCAGGGAAGTTAATGATTTACTTTTCGAAGTCGAGAAAAAACTTGATGAAAAGAAAAAAAATGCCGGAGAAATCCTTAAAAGATTATTCAGGAAATGGATTTATCTGCAACTAAGTTATAACCGGCTGCAAAAATTAAAAAAACTAAATAATATTGTAAATATTCGGCTAATCCCTTCACTAACTGAAATTCCGCAAAATACTTAATATGGTGATTTTATGAAAAATATTCTAGTTACTGGTGGTTGCGGTTTTATCGGGTCGAATTTTATTCATTATCTACTTGCGGAATCTGATTTTACCGGCAGGATAATAAATGTTGATAAATTGACCTATGCTGGAAATCTTGAAAACCTGACGGGAATTGCTGAAAGATTTTCTAAGCGCTATGATTTTATTAAGGCAGATATATGTGATCGTAAAGCTATGTCTGAAATCTTTAATAATTATAAGATTGATGCTGTTTGCCACTTTGCCGCTGAATCACATGTCGACAGATCTATTGCCAAACCGGATGCTTTTATAAAAACAAATATTTTGGGGACATTTAATCTGCTCGAACTTTCCAAAAATAGAGTGGGTCTGTTTCATCATATAAGCACTGATGAAGTTTATGGTTCTCTTGGAGAGGATGGTTTGTTTACCGAGGATATGCCTTACAGACCCAATAGCCCATATTCAGCATCAAAGGCATCTTCGGATCACCTTGTAAGGGCTTACAACAAAACATACCTTTTGCCGGTAACGATTTCCAATTGTTCAAACAATTATGGACAGTATCAATTTCCCGAAAAACTAATTCCTCTTATTATTCTAAATTCCCTTGAAGGAAAGCCACTTCCGGTTTACGGTGATGGCAGAAATATAAGAGACTGGCTGTATGTAAAGGACCATTGCAAAGCTGTCTGGTTAATAATGAAAAATGGAACACGCGGCGAAACATATAATGTCGGCGGCAATTGTGAAATGCGCAATATAGATATTGTCGGGATGGTGTGTGATATTATGGATGAGATAACGCCCTGTCATAATGGTAAATCGTCAAGAGAGCTGATAACCTTTGTAAAAGATCGGCCAGGTCATGATCTAAGATATGCCATTGATTCGGGAAAACTGCAAAGGGAGTTGGGCTGGCATCCTGATGAATCATTTGAATCGGGAATAAGAAAAACCATTAAATGGTATATTGATAATAAAGGCTGGGTAGATAGAGTTAAAAATGTCCATCATTAGAATTGCTATTTTTCATTTAATTCTTTAAGTTATGAAAAACTACTATCTTTCATTTTTTGTTGTGCCCGCCAGGGTATGGGGGCCAAGGGATTGATTTGAGGTCTATAGCATCGAAAGAATTACTACAGTAAAAAAAATGCAGAAATACTCCGACCGAATGCGTTGCCTTGATAAGACAATTGCGTTTGTTCCAACCATGGGATATCTCCATGAGGGACATCTCTCTCTTATAAAACAAGGCAGGAAGATTGGAGATTGTCTTGTAGTGAGTATTTTTGTAAATCCGATTCAATTCGCTCCTGGAGAAGATTTTGAGGATTATCCCAGAGACCTTGAAAAAGATCTTGTACTTGCCATGAAAAATGGTGCGGATGTAGTTTTTACTCCGGATGATAATAAGCTATATTCAAATGGATTTCAAACAGATGTAAACCTTAAAAAACTTCCAAATCATCTTTGCGGTATTTCAAGGCCAACTTTTTTTTCAGGAGTTGCAACCGTTGTTGCAAAATTATTTAATATTGTTAAACCTCATTTTGCCATTTTCGGTAAAAAGGATTATCAGCAGCTTGCTATAATAAGGCAGATGGTTAGTGACCTGAATTTCGATATTGAAATAATCGGGTCTGAAACGCTTAGAGAACATGATGGCCTTGCCATGAGTTCAAGAAATATTTATCTGACATCCGAGCAGAGGAATTCAGCACTATGTCTTTACAAATCGTTGCAAAAGGCGCAGGCTCTTCTTAGCAGCGGTATAAATGATTCGGAAAAAATTATAAATACTGCTTTGGAAATTATAAAGTCACACACAGATATTGAAATTGATTATATTGCTATCTGCGATCCACAAACACTTATTGATATAAAAAAAATAGACGGGCCAGCGTTAATGGCTCTTGCCGTCAAGGTAGGAAAGACTCGTCTTATAGACAACGCTATTCTTAGGGCTCGCACAAAAATAACTTAACATTTTAAGCGCTGATGCATCCCGCCTGGTTGCGTTGCGAATAGGAAAAATCCTGGCGAATTACTATTAAAAGGAGACAGTTATGAACAAAGAACAATTCTTTTTTACTTCGGAATCTGTTACCGAAGGGCATCCTGACAAGGTTGCTGACCGTATATCAGATTCCATCCTTGATGCCATTATTGAGAAAGATAAATTTTGCAGAGTTGCATGTGAGACTCTTGTAACAACCGGCCTGGCTTTTATTGCAGGTGAAATTACAACTGAATGCTATGTTGATATTCCTCAGATCGTTCGGGAAACAATTCGTGATATAGGATACCATTCTTCCAAGATGGGATTTGACTGGCAGACATGCTCGGTAATTACCAGCATAGACCATCAATCGCAGGATATCGCTCGGGGTGTAAATAAAGGTGAAGGCCTGTTCAAGGATCAGGGCGCAGGAGATCAAGGGCTTATGTTTGGCTTTGCATGTGATGAAACTCCTGAATTAATGCCAATGTCCATAATATATGCTCACAAACTATGCCGCCGTTTGTCAAAGCTTAGAAAGAACGGTTCTCTTGATTTTCTTCGGCCTGACGGAAAATCCCAGGTTACAATCGAATATGAAAACGGAACGCCAAAACGGGTTGATGCCGTGGTAATAGCCGCTCAGCACAAACCAGACATTGAATATGAGGAACTGAAAGAAGCTATTATAGAAGAAGTAATAAAAAAGGTTATCTCAAAGGAAATGATGGATGGAGATACCAATTATTATATTAACGCTACAGGCAGGTTTGTAATTGGCGGCCCTGTGGGAGACTGCGGTCTTACGGGCAGAAAAATCATCGTTGATACTTATGGCGGTCAGGGGAGCCATGGCGGTGGATGCTTTTCCGGAAAAGATCCTTCCAAAGTTGATCGAAGCGCTTCATACATGGGCAGACATATTGCAAAAAATATTGTTGCAGCCGGTCTATCAAAAAAATGTGAGATACAGATAGCATATGCCATAGGAGTAGCAGAACCGGTTTCTATTATGGTAGATCTTATGGGCACAGGAGTTGTACCCAAATCCAGAGTTAAAGAAATAATCAAAGAGATTTTTGATTTAAGGCCGGCAGCGATAATTGAATATCTTGATCTTTTGCGGCCGATTTATAAGGCTACCTCGGCATATGGCCACTTTGGTCGAACTGAACCGGAATTTACCTGGGAAAAAACAAATATGAAAGACATTATTAGAGAAAAAGCCGGGATATAACCTACGTATAAAGGAGATAATATAATGGATTATGATATCAAGGATATAAAACTCGCAAAGGATGGCGCGCTTCGCATAGAATGGGCTAATCAGAGCATGCCTGTCCTGAACCGCATAGGAAAAAGGTTTGCAAAGGAAAAACCGTTAAAAGGCCTGACTCTTGCAGCCTGTCTTCATGTAACTACAGAAACGGCATCTCTTATGAAAACTTTAAAAGCAGGAGGAGCCAGGGTTTTTCTTTGCGCATCAAACCCTTTAAGTACACAGGACGATGTGGCTGCATCTCTCGTAAAGAATGACAAAATTCCTGTTTTTGCCATAAAAGGTGAGGATAATAAGACATATTACAAGCACATTAATTCAGTTCTTGATGCCGATCCTCAGTACACAATGGATGACGGTGCCGACCTTGTTTCTACTATTCACTCGGAAAGACCGGAGCTTGCGGATCGGATGAAGGGAGGCACTGAAGAAACCACAACCGGGATTATTCGGCTTAGAAGCATGGCTGCAGACAGGGTTTTGAAATATCCCATCATTGCTGTGAACGATGCAAAGACAAAGCATTTTTTTGACAATCGTTATGGAACAGGTCAGAGTACTCTGGATGGAATCATACGCGCAACAAACCGCCTGATTGCAGGAACGCATTTTGTCGTTTGCGGCTATGGATGGTGTGGGAAGGGTCTTGCAATGCGGGCAAAAGGGATGGGCGCAAATGTTATTGTAACCGAAGTTGATCCCACTGCCGCTCTTGAAGCTGTAATGGATGGTTTTAGCGTGATGCCGATCAGTAAGGCAATAAAAATCGGCGATATTTTCTGTACTGTCACCGGCAATATAAATGTTATAAGAAAAAGCCACTTCAAGATTATGAAAAATGGCGCTATTGTTTCAAATTCCGGTCATTTTAATGTTGAGCTTGATCTTGATGGATTAAAAAGCATTACAAAATCCGTAAAAAGAATTAGACCCTTTGTGGATGAATATACTCTCGAAAATGGCGGGATTATAAATGTTCTTGGCGAAGGCAGGCTGATAAATCTTGCGGCTGCCGAAGGGCATCCCTCAAGTGTTATGGATATGAGCTTTGCCAACCAGGCATTAAGCATAGAATATATGGTAAAAAGTAAAAAGTCTTTTGAAAATGATGTATATCCGGTACCTGAAGAGATAGATATGGAAATTGCAAGAGAAAAACTTGAAGACATGGGAGTGGCTATTGATAAGCTAACTGCTGAACAGGAAAAATACCTGGCATCATGGACAATGGGAACTTGAAAAAATCCTCAGATAATAAAGGTATGCCCATGCTTAAAGTAAAAGATATCATGACAGAAAACCTGATTACTGTCTTGCCCGAGACAGAGATCGCTCATGCCACAAAGCTCCTTTTGGAAAAAGACATCAATGGCGTCCCTGTGGTGGATGAAATGGGAAGTCTGGTGGGAATCCTTTGCCAGAGTGACCTGATCGCGCAGCAGAAAAAGCTTCCAATCCCATCCTTTTTTACCATTCTGGATGGGTTTATTCCCTTGACTTCCATAAAGCAGCTCGAAAGGGAGGCACAGAAGATAGCGGCTACCACCGTTGCCCACGCCATGACTCCAAATCCTGTCACCGTTCAGTTAGAAACGAGTATTGAAGAGGTAGCCGCACTCATGGTGGGCAAGAATTTCCACACCCTTCCTGTGGTTGACAAAAAAAGGCTGGCAGGAATCGTGGGGAAAAAGGATGTGTTAAAAACGCTCATACCAGGTTAGGAACGTGGACGAAATAACTCCCACAAGCAGGCGCATAGGTTTGGGTCAGATTTGAGGGCCGTTATGGTTTTTTGAGAATTATTAATTGCCACAGCCTTCGGTAATAGTGTAAACTTGACAGCAGGAGCGCTCCGCCTATGGTAGTATAGATAATTGCCAGGTAGTGTTTTGGAATTGGAGAATGCCGCAAAATGATTCCAAGTGTAATCATAAAGGCAATGATAAGATAACTTTTCCAGGCCTGAAATGCAAAAATACATCCTTTTTCAGGGAGCAGGCAGATACGGTTAATATTTTTTCGAGCGATTCCGGAAAATCCAAAGCAATATGCTGCCAACGACAAAATAATTCCAAATAGCCCAAACGGGAAAGCAGTCAGCCAATCAACCTCTTTAAGCCAGCAATAAGCCATGCTGCAAAGCGTTATACCTACTGTACTCCACATCAGACCGGCAAGAGCAATAAGCCAGTATCTGGAAGCAGCCGGTTTTATCTTTTTAAAAAACATCAAAATACCTGATTAAGGAACGTGGACGAAATAACTTCCCCAAGTAGGCGCACAGATTTGGGTCGAATTTGCCCAAATCTCAAATATAGGCTCAGATCACAAAAGTTGATGGAATAGCGAGCTATTTCAATATTTTTGTGATTTGAGCCTGGATTTGAGATTTGGCAAAGGCGGCCCGAAGCTGTGATGCATAGTTGGGGAAGTTATTTCGTCCACGTCCCTAAGGGCCTTATTACAGACATAGGCGAAGTCTTCGGGATAATGCCCGATAATCCAGCGAGATAGCCACTGGCTGTAAGTTCCCGGCGATTTAGGATGACGGGGAATAAAAGTGTACATAAGCCGCTGGTCATTGTCTGGATTATCAAATCTCCTGGATGTTTCGTAACAAATCATCATTTCCACACCCAATTTTTCCAGCATCCTTACAGTTGTTAAAATAGCCATGTCAAGAGACCTTCTCACTGTAGAATTCGTCTCAAGAATATTGCCGCACTTTGCTGTGGTCATAATCTGCACTTCTCCTTGAGAGCGTTGGGCTTTGGGTACAAAAGCCATGATATTTTCGTCCCGATAGAAAATAAGGCTTTTTGCCTTGTCTTTGCTACCATCCATTCTCTTGTTATTTTTTATGGCATTAATGTATGTTTTAAAAAAAAAATTGCCTGTGCTGGTTCTAAATCGACGGCAGAAACGAGCTACTTCATCTCCTTGAGTATAGGTTGGAAATAAAGTGTGGCTTTCATCATTTTTTCCATTGATAAAACCCTGAGTATATTTGGGCACGATGGCAAATTGCTGGTGTATTTGCTGGTGAGATGCATTGAGACGATATCCTGAAGGAGATAGATCAAATCCAAAATTCCATCCCCACATTGATGCGTTAAAGGGCAAATTGATTTTATCTTCTTCATGATGTTTTATGGTTTCAAGAAGATGTATTCGCAAAGACTCTAACTCTTTTTCTGTGAGAGTACGTTTTTTTGCGGGCACGGAAATGCTTAGACTCTGGGCGACTTGTGTGTAAACTCTCTGGTAGTATAAATGTCTGAGACCGATCAAATCCTCTTTCTTAAGCGCTTCGATTTTATACCTGATGGAATCATGTGCCATGTTTGCTGCATAATGTCCCCACGGAATATAGCTGTTTTCTCTCAGATATTCCCAGATATGAGTGCCGGCAGACTTTTTATACTCTCCCACAATTTTATTAGGGCCCTGGATACCGGGAATAAGTACCATTGCCTGCTTATAAGTATCAGGTAAAAAAGGATTGTTGGATACGATTTCAAACAAATGGTGGTTTTTAATTGCCTGTCGAATTCTCCCATTTTTTGTTTTTTCATATTGAATACCAACAGGCTCTCCTGTGTGTGGATCAAACTCAAACAAGCACGTTTTTTGGGCTAACTTTGTAAGCAAATTTGCGTCTGTGGATGTTCTGCCCAATGATATAGTTAGAGGATCATTGCTTTCGAACTCATTTATACCGGCTTTTAATTTCGAAGATTTATATTTGTTAATAATATCAAAAGGATTTGCATCTTCTATTTTTTTGTCAGCACTTGACTTTAATATAAAAGTTGCGCCCATAAAAGGAAACGGGTTGGAAATCTCGAATACCCAGTCTGCGTTATCAATGGTTACATCATTTGCAGGAAAGTTAATTTTGTTTTCAACAGCGGTTTTGCCGTTAACATGTCCAAGTGTTGTTATATGATTTTTTGCCCTCAGGTTGACTACTGTATAATCGGGCTTATGAATGCCATAAACAAATTCACCGGCAGTTGATACACAAGTCCTTACAGATAATTCATTCATACATTTTCCTCATTGTTTACAATTTTCAGTGAAACTCCGTGTCCCTTATCATATAAAAAACATATTTGAGTTTTAATTGTCAAGAATGTATATTCTCTGTTTAATTTGAGCAGCAGGCCATATGTCTTTCCATTTTTTGGTAGACTTTGTACAGCAATGGGAATGGATAAAATGTCTTTTGATTTTTCGGTTTCATGTGCTATCCTCTTTAAAGGCTCAAAATGACAGTTTTGGAAAGACGCATTATATGAAATTCTGGATAATAAAATATATAAGAAGATTTAGCATTTTTAAAAGGCTTGTTATCGGCTACCTTGCTATTTTGCTGGTTGTTGTCGCTCTGGGGATTTACACTACTTTTAGGCTTGATCAGTTGAACCGGATCACCCGCTCAATTAGTTCAGATGGTGAAATCATAAGGATAGTGGCTGGATTAAGAGATAAAGCGCTTTCTCAGAGGGGATTTGAAAAAAAATATATAGTTTCAAGAGATAAAGACTTTTACCATCAATTTTTGGAGATTGAAAAACACATTGAGACCGATCTTGAGCGGATGAGCGTCCTTATAGATACTCCGAAAAAAAAAAAATTGGTTTCCGATATAAAAAAGTTGCACAGCAGATATCTTTCTATAGTGCAAAATCTGGTTCATTCGATTAAAATTGACAAAAAATATCCTCAAAAAAAAGATCAGAAGGAAAAAAAGAAGCTTATCAACGAGATAACCGACAAGCTGGAGCAAGTGATAAAAGTTGCAAAAGCTGATGTGGAAAGAAAGATAAAACGATCAGGAGAAGTAGGCAATAGAGCCTCAAAAGTCACAGTGACTATAAGTATAGCTGCTATCATTATGGGAATATTGATTGCATTTTTCAATGCACGAACAATTAATTACCCTATTCTTCTCTTGATTAAAGGAACAAGGGAAATCGCAAAAGGCAAATTTGAAAAGCATATAAGAATACCTTCTCCTCCCGAGATAAAAGAATTGGCAAATGCCTTTAATCTCATGTGCGACCGTTTAAAAAAGATTGATAAGATAAAGGCGGATCTTTTTTCCAACATATCGCATGATCTTCGTACTCCTTTAGCAATAATAAGAGAATCAACAAGCTTGCTCTTTTTTGATGGCAGCTTTACACGATTTTCGAAAAAAGAGTATAAACTTATTAGTATTATTACGGAAGAATGTGAGAGATTAATAAAGTCTGTAAATACTATTCTTGACATCTCACGGATGGACGCAGGAATGACCGATTATAATATGGAAAAATACAACCTTTCCCATCTTGTAGAAAGAAGCGTTTCAAATATAAGACCGATTGCCGAAAGCAAGGGGATTAATCTTGAAGTAAACATTGGCGGCAGTCTGCCACCTGTAAATATAGACGGAGAAAGAATAGGCCAGGCTCTTGGTAACCTTTTAGGCAATGCCATGAAATTTACAACGCAAGGAGGAAAAGTGACGGTTGCTGCCACTTTAAAGGATGCGAACGCTTTGGATCATCTTTTGCACAATAAAAAGAAATTTGTTAAAGTTTCCGTATCAGATACAGGTTGTGGAATTCCGGAAGAGAATATTAAGGAGATATTTGACAAATTTAAAATGCTCCATGGTAAAGGGACAGGATTGGGCCTGTATATAGCAAAGCATATTATTAATTCCCATGGAGGTGATATATGGGTGAAAAGCAAGCAAGGAAAAGGAAGTATCTTTTCTTTTACTGTACCTGTTTTCTAACGATCCTTTTACTGGGGATCGGATGTGCCGCTACCTTAAATTTCCAAAAGAGACAACAATCGGAAAAATCCTTTAAAAAGGGAGAAAAATTCATAATCAAGGGAAGATATAAGGAGGCATTAATAGAATATGAAAAAGTCTTAAGGCTTTTCCCCAAAGTTTCGCCGGGAGATAACGCTCTTTTTCATATTGGGCTTATTTGGCTTCATCCTGGCAATCCTCAAAGAGATTATGATAAATCGTTAATATCTTTTCAATCTGTTATCCACAATTTTCCACAGACCAGGTTAAGAGAAACGGCTAAGGTGTTGAGCTATACTGTCACTGAACTCATCCGCAGTAAAAACGATATTAAAAAGCTCAAAAAATCAGCCGATTCTTTGCAAAACAGGCTTCGAAAGAAGAATGAAGAGCAAACAAAGACTCTAAAGAAACAGATAGAAGAACTTAAAGAATTAAAAAAACGGATAGGGGAATTGAAAAAACAAACAGGGGAATTGAAAAAACAGTTAAGGGAATTGAAAGAGATAGATATAGTAATCGAAGAAAAAAAAAGAGATAGAGACAGAAAGAGAGATAGGGAATAAGATAATGGCTGGAGAACATATACTTATAGTAGATGACGACAAAAATATGTTAGAGGTTTTAAGATTCAGGCTTGAGGCCGAGGGGTATAAAGTCACAAACACAACCATGGCAAAAGATGCTTTAACCATGGCAAAAGATGAGTTGTTTGATCTGGCTCTGATCGATCTAAAGCTAAATGGAAATGACGGCATTGAATTAATGCAGAAGCTGCACCGCTTATCTCCTGAAATGCCGATTATTATCCTTACCGCCCATGGAACGATTGAGACCGCGGTAGATGCAATGAAACAAGGAGCCTATAGTTATCTCACTAAGCCTTTTGATCGGCGGGAGCTTTGCCTTCAGATAAAAAACGGTCTGGAGAAAAACAGCCTTTCCAGGGAAATAAGAAGGCTAAGAGCGCTGGTAGGGGAAAGATATGGGTTCAAAAACATCATTGGAAAGAGCAAAAAAATGCATGAAGTTATGGAGCAGATATCAAGAACAGCAGAGATAGACTCAAGTGTATGTATCTACGGAGAAAGCGGCACCGGAAAAGAGCTTATGGCTAAATCTTTGCATCTGTTAAGCTCCAGAAAAGAGAAACTCTTTGTTGCGATAAACTGCGCCGCTATTCCGGAAGGGCTTCTTGAAGGAGAGCTGTTCGGTTACGAGAAGGGAGCATTTACCGGAGCTGTCAGAAATAAAAAAGGGTTTTTTGCCCAAGCCGATGAAGGAACTATATTTCTGGACGAAATTTCAGAAATGTCAGAATCAATGCAGGTAAAACTTCTCCGAGTGTTACAGGAACGGGAGTTCCATCCTTTGGGATCAGAAAAACCGATAAAGATAGATGTAAAGATAATAGCAGCTACCAATAAAAACCTTGAAGATGAGGTAAAGAATGGGAATTTTCGTGAAGATCTTTTTTACCGTATCCATGTCATACCCATCTATATCCCACCCTTAAGAGAAAGAAAAGAAGATATACCTCTTTTAGTGGATCATTTCATGAAAAAGTTTGCCGGAAATATGAACAAAGAGATAAAAGGGATATCCACACCTGCCTTACAGAAACTTTTGTTTTATGAATGGCCTGGCAATGTGAGAGAGTTAGAAAATAGTATTGAGTATGCTGTAGCCATGACACCTATGGATATAATTGGTGAAAATGTAATTCTCCAGACAAAAACTATAGAACAGGGCGAGTTGAAGCCGCTAAAAGAGGCCAAAAATGAGTTTGAAAGAAAATATATTTCTAACCTCATCTCTCTTACCAAAGGAAATGTAAGCAAGGCGTCAAGGTTTGCCGGAAAGTACCGGTCTGATTTTTATGACCTTTTGAAAAAACATAATCTAAAGATAGCCGATTTTAAGTCTGATATAGCCGCAAAAAAACGCAAAATGCACAAAAAATAGAATGTTAGGAACGTCCACGTTCCTAACATTGTGATCTGTAATAGTGTATGAAATGCTCTTACTATAAAAAAGTATAATATACAAAAGGTTAGGCATCCCGGTCTAATTTTATCCTCGCATATCTGTAGGAAAATTCCTTCACAAACATTCTTTGCAACAATGGTGCTGCAGTGCCGAAAATCCATAAAAATTAATCAGTTAATTTAATTAATAGTTGTTTGGTATATCTTTTGCATTATCTTTGCCTAACTTGCAGATGACTAGTCAATTCTGCTATAGGCGCAAAAAAGGATATTGTTTGAACTTTTTATAAAACCATCAATCCTTGTCTCTTAAAAAAGAGGGTCTCTTAAAAAAAGAGGCAGCTTGCTCCTAAGAATTGCTGAAAAAAGAGTTGGATGGAGGTGATGTATAACCGGAATACGTTATAATGAAAGGTTAATTATTAAGAAACTCAACATGGAAAATTTAAACTAACGGAAAATTTAAACTAATGCTAAGGAGTTAAGTAATGAAAAAATTGGTATCAAAGAAACTATTGTCTATACTGGTTGTTGCCCTGTTTACGATTTGTTTTTGCGGAGTGGCAATCGCAGAAGAAACAGTTGATGCAGTTGGTGCAGTTGCAGAAGATGCAGTTGATGCAGTTGGTGCAGTTGCAGAAGATGCAGTCGGTGCAGTTGCAGAAGAAACAGGTAATGTAGTGGAGATAAAAGGATCAATTAATAATATAGTCCTTGATACTGGCCAAGTAGAGGTGGTGGAAGAATCAGGCGCAATATTAACTGTAACCGCAACCCCGGATATAGACCTCACGGCCTTTACTGAAGGTGATAAAGTAATCATACTATGTAGTGACAATATTATCAAATCTATTGTCAAGCAGTACTAAACAAAATTGAGTAGTGTAAAATAAATAAGTTATAATACACTTGGGTCTCTTGCAGAAACACATTAATTGTATAGAGGCATGGGCTTGGTACTTGCTCTGTCGATTGGCGTTGTTTCTGCAAAAGGCTCACTCAAACATCTATGTCATCCAGATGAATTGAGAAATGTTTTAAAAACATTTTGTTTTTATTACAAAAACTTTTAATTGTTTTAAATCTTGTCATTTTGTTTTTTATGAATGAAATAAGTATGCCGTCAATATCGTATTTCGAATAAAGATGTTCCATATCATCCAGTGTGCCGAGAATTGGATATCCTTGAAGCTTTTTGCCAACTTTCTTTTTATCGTCATCAATAAACCCAACCGGTTTAAGCTTAAGTTTTTTGTTGTTGAGGATTTCACGCAGCAAAATTTCACCACCTCTTCCTGCTCCGTAGATAATAATTTTATCACCGCTTAAAGTTTTACGCTTTACAGTATCAATAAAGAGCTTGAAAGAACCACGGGTACCAAGCAGGAAACCAGTGGTCAACAGCCAGTCAATTAGAAATATACCTTTTGAAAAATCTTCAAATCGATAAATAAAAGTAACGGCACCAACAGATAAGATTGTTCCGATAAAAGATGCTTTAAGGTATACGAAAACATCATTGCTGCACATGTAACCCCAGATGGAACGATAGATACCCATCCAGAAAAAAGCTGCAAATTTGCAAACAATAACTGCCGGCAGCGACCGAAGGAACACCTTGAAGTAGAAACCAAACACCTCAGAGCTGAAACGGAGACGATAAGACATGTAATACGCAAAGGTAATCAGGCATAAATCAAGTATCACGAGCAGAATCTGGCGTTTGTAAGTAAGCTCAATCAGGATAGGCGTATAGGGTTTATCCCTTAAAAGAGAAAATTCTTTTTCAGGATAAACACGCAACTGGGCAAGATATATCCCCATCAGCATTATTGATATAATTGCGGGAATGATAACGATCGGTGAAGTTAAGGTATCAGTTCTTGTTACAAACACAGCCGACAACCCGGAGACTATTGAAATGCCATAAAGAAAAATAACAGCACTTTTTTCCTTAAAACCCATTAGAACCAAACGATGAGACGTGTGGTCTTTTCCGCCGGTTGAAGCTTTTCGTCCACTTAAGATACGGATGGAGGTAACAAGGGTTGTATCGAAAATCGGAACCATCAGCAATAAAATCGGAACGACATAAAACGATAACATGTTCAAGCCGGATGCTTCTGAATTATACAGGCTGAGCATGGCAAGGATAAAACCGATTACCAGACTGCCACTGTCTCCCATAAAAATAGAAGCAGGATTGAAATTGTAGATCAAAAAAGCCGCCAACACTCCGGATAGAATCATAGCTACACAGGCGGCTTCAGGTAATCTTCCATAAAACATTAATGCCAGGAAAAATACTGCAATAAAACCGATCCCCGCGCAAAGCCCGTCCATGTTGTCAATTAAATTGAAGGCATTAGTTATACCGACAATCCAGAAAATAGTCACCATAGTATCAAGTGTCAGAGATGTAAACCAGTGAAGGCGAAATCCCAAAAATACCGCCATAGAAGCAACCATAATCTGTCCTACCAGTTTGGTATGGGGCTTGATATTAATAAAATCATCCAGAAGCCCAAGAATAAAAAGCAATGTCATGCCAATCCATATTGTGGCTCCTATGGAAGGTAATTCAGCAGAGACTGAATTTCTAAAAATATGAGGCAGGATGCTCGTAAAATCCGCAACAAAAAAAAGGGGAATGGCTGTACCCGTATAAATAGCGATTCCACCAAGGAGAGCAGTCGGTTTTTTATGCCAGCGCTCCTTCGTAGGATGAGCCATCCATCCGTTACGAACGGCAATTATCCTTATTAGAGGCGTAAATAACAGGCACAAAAAAAAGGATATTGAGATAATAAGATATGGGTTTAATGAAATCATAATATCTCACTTCATAAATGCAATAACCTGTTTTAGAATTTCATCCAGATCGGTTTTGGGATCAAAACCAATACACTGGTTGATTTTTTCAATACCGGGTACCCTGCGCAACATGTCTTCAAAATCTTTTCCAAAGGCTTTCTCATATGGAATGATTTCAATTTTAGATGTTGATGCTGTAGCTTTGATGATTTTGTTAGCAAGATCCAGCATTGAAATCTCTTCTGTTCCACCTATATTAAATATTTCACCGACAGCGTTGTCAGCTTCAGCCAGCTCTATCATGGCATGAACCACATCTTTTACATAGGTAAATGTGCGAGTCTGTTTGCCGTCACCATATACAGTCAATGGCTCATTGCGCAGTGCCTGGGATACAAACCTGGGAATTACCATACCATATGCCCCTGTTTGTCTGGGACCAACCGTATTAAAAAGGCGCGCGATAACGACCTTGAGGCCATGAGTTCTATGGTATGCCAGAGCAGTAAATTCGTCCATGAGTTTTGAAGCCGCATAACTCCACCGGAATTTGCTGGACGGTCCATATATGACATTATCAGTTTCCATTAGAGGGGCGTGAAGATGTTTGCCATACACTTCTGATGTGGATGCGATGATGACCTTTTTTTTAAATTTATCGCACAATTCCAAGACCTTTTCCGTTCCCTGGATATTGGTCCGAATTGATTTTAAAGGATAATCCAGAATGTACTGCACTCCCACAGCCGCCGCCAGGTGCATGACAACATCACAAATACCGGTCAATTCCAACATGATGTCATGATGCAAGATAGTATTAATATGAACAAATAATTGATTTCTAAACCTTTCATCTTCCTGCAAGTGCCGGATATTTTCAAGAGATCCGGTAGACAGGTCATCAATTATATAAACATCGTCTCCCTGTTCAAGATATGCTTCAGCAAGGTGTGATCCGATAAAACCAGCTCCGCCTGTTATCAAAATTTTCATTTCATGGTTCCTTTACATTTACATTATTATACAATACCGTTCGGCACACTTTTTGCTTAAATGCATAACTGTCTGATTTTATTTGATGGTTAAAAACAAATAGATCTAGCATATAAAGTGTTTTTAAAAAATAGTTTTTATTGAATGAAGTAATATTAAGTGGTTGCAATTTAATAAGCAATATTCATGCCGGTCAAAACTTTTACCATCGGTTTTCATGAAAAAGGATATAATGAGGCGGTTCATGCAAAGGCC
>Ga0255431_1048_pt1 | contig 21512 bp, 23 predicted proteins | sample ANMaggSeSYBR02J5_FD_182633 | JGI IMG/M metagenome (GOLD analysis project Ga0255431, IMG submission 182633) | Sediment cell enrichment communities from methane seep in Santa Monica Basin, California, United Staets - ANME aggregate JGI... | ecosystem: Environmental > Aquatic > Marine > Cold seeps >... | reverse complement strand
TTAAAGAGGCAGCTTGCGAAATAAAAGAGACTATTAGAATTTTAAAAGAAGCAAATAGATATATTGAATGAGATTGTCGGAAAAGTGCCTGAAATGCGCCTAAACCGAAACTTCCAGAAATATTGTTAAAACTAAATCACTATGCTGCGCCCGGTCAAGTTTAGACAGCAAAGCTGAAATATTCGAAAAGTAGGCTTTTCCGACAATCTCTGAATTAGCAAATAAGAAGATATAAGAAAATATTGTTAAAATGCCAGGAGATATACTCTAAAGAAAGGAGACATACAATGTCAAAAAAAATTGAACAGACCGAAGGAATCATGTCCTTTGAGATGAACCAGATCGGAGTTATTCGAACTCCATATACTGAAAATGCACCGTATCAGCCAGTGGAGGAGGACGAAGGAGATTTTCGTATAGTAGTTGAGCCCCAATATACAGATGGACTCTATAAACTTGACAGTTTTCGCTATATCTATGTTATTTACTATATACATCATGTAAAGAAAGAGCAGTCAATGATTGTGACTCCTCCATGGGCTGGTGGTGTAAAAGTAGGCGTGTTTGCAAGCCGGTCCCCTGTTCGCCCGAATCACATCGGGATTAGCATTGTTCGTATAAAACGCATCATAAATAACGAGATTTTAACATCTGGCCTGGATGCCTTCGATGGAACCCCTGTGCTTGATATCAAGCCATATATAAAAGATCTTGATGTAAAATCCGATGCTAATTATGGTTGGATCGAAGAGATGGAAGGTCAAGAGCATCTCCTTTTACATATTAAAAGTATTCCCCATGATTATTAGATAAAATGAAGATGAATATTTCACTCACTTCATGCTTGAACCTACACCCGTAAGAATAAGAGACACAGCACCCAACATCGAGGTTTTTCAATGTGACATATATCCGGCAATAAAACCCAATGCACCGACAGCAAATATGCCGGTTCCAATTATTAACAACAACTGTGCCCTGTTAGCTCTATTCAGTAGCTTGATTTTGATTCCCATAATCCCACACTCCAATTACAATCATCAGGACGATGCAGCGATTATTCCTATAACCAGTATGACAAATAACCCTGAACACAAGGTCAGTGTCGTGAACAAAAAAGTTTCCCTTTCGATTAACATAGGATAACTCCTTTCTTTATTCATCTACCTGTTCCTCATAGATAATTCCTTATAGATTGTTTTAACAGGAACCTTTTTAGAATCTCATTGAAATCCGAAGGTTTTTCCATATTTGCAAAATGCCCGGCATTAGGCATTTCAACGAGCTCGAAGTATGGCTTATTTCCCATTATTTCCAGCACTGAATCCAGTTTTTTGTTAATCTCCTTATCCTTCCCGCCTCGTATCAACATCATCGGGATATTATGCCTGCAAATTGTATCCATGTAGTCATAATCAGCAATGTTCATGGTGATTAGCACAAGTGCGTCCTTTGATACCATTTTGTACATCTGTTTCAATTGAGCACGTACAGCCTTATCCTTTGAAGCAGATATGCCGACAAGCCATGCGATCCCTTTCGGACCTAAAAATCGCAGCATTGCAAGTAAAGTCCGGAAAGTGAAACGTGAAGAATGAAGTCTGGCCGTAGTGCCGAAAGTCGTCAGTGATGACAGCAGACCCTCATTCATCTCCAGTAATTCATAGCCAACTAATCCACCCATCGAGTTACCCATAAAATGTACCTTGTTGATACCAAGATGTGCCAGGAGAGTCTGCACATCCCGGGCCATCTCCCTTACTGAATAATCAGCCGGGGTTGGATTTATTGGAACTGATGAGTTTCCATGTCCGCGCAAGGATATTAACAGTACACGGTAATTCTTTGCAAAATATTGCTGCTGCATTTCAAACTGGCGCAGGTTGCTCCCCAGTCCATGCACGAAGAGTAGTGTCTCTTCACTTTTAGCACCTGAAAACGAATATTCGATCTCAATATCATCACTGACTTTAGCTGTTTCAATTTTCATGCAATCAATCACTTTTCTCCGTTGGATATGGATTTGTAAATCCTGCTGTGCTTACTCACTTCTCAATGCCTCTACCGGGTTCATCTTTGCAGCCTTATTTGCCGGATATACACCAGCAATCAGTCCCACAATGACTGAAACCGCAAAGCCTATCACAATCATTTCAACAGGAAATGTGATTGGGAGATTCATAATAGTCTGTGCACCATAGGCACCCACAACACCCAATCCTGTACCAAACAATCCACCAATAACACTCAGCACTATCGATTCCACAATGAACAGGCACAATATATTTGATTTGGTGAAACCCAGTGACTTCATTATCCCGATCTCCCGGGTTCGCTCGGTAACTGACACAAGCATGATGTTCATGATCCCGATGGATCCTACAACAAGTGCAATCAATGCCACAGATGTGAGCAGTCCGCCTAAAGCCGCAGCTAACTGGTCTGTTTCCTCAAGGATCTCTGCCTGGTTGAAGATTGAATAGGGTTTAGCATCATCATTATCCATGTCTTTGGATGTTACTCCAAAATGGCGACCAAGTTTTCGATCCAGGTCATCAGAAGTCGCCTCTATTGTATCCATACTGGAAGCCATTGCAAAGAACCCGCCGTAATCGTCTTCTCCTATTATCTCATTCCAGGTAGATATGGGGATGAATATACGCTCATCAGGTTCAATCCCACTATGGATTGTGGTTTTTGGGCTTTCCAGAATGCCTTTTACTTTGAACCTTTGAGTAATCTCACTTCCATCATCCTTTCGAAAAGTGATATCAATGGAATTCTGGGTGAATACCTTGCGGTCAAATTTTTCATATGCCACATCACTTCCGATGACTGCAACGTACTTATCCTGGTTATTCAGGAAACTTCCCTCTTCCAGTTTGAGATTTGCAACCTGTTCGTAATCTTCAGAAACACCCATGGTAGCCAAGTGTCGGGCAGTGGACAGATGAGTAACTTCATAGATTGATTGTTTGGTGGGTGAAATACCAACGATACCAGGAGTATTTTCCACAAGTTCCAGTTCATTTTCATAGAAAAGACCTGATTCCCGGTTTTCTATGACAATGAAATTTGAACCAATGGACCCGATCTCTTCATCGAAATATTGCTGGAAACTTGCTCCCAGGGATACATTGGCGATCACTGCTGCCACACCAATGACAATGCCAAGGGTAGTGAGGAGGGATCTCATCTTGGCACTTCTTATGCTTCCCGCAGCGATACGCAGGGACTGTACAAAGTTTACCATCAGCTTCACCCCTTATTGCTGATGTTTCTTACGCCTGTACATCACCAAGCTTGATATTACAAAGATAACAAGCAAAGCGCTGATACTTGCAAATCCGGTACCACTGTTTGGCTTTTCAGTAACAATTGACAGATTCAGGTCGTTAAGGGAAGTCTCATGCTGGTTGACGCCGCTCCTGTATTGAGCCAGTAATGTAAGATCTTGCTGTTTTGACACATTGTTTGATACTACTATGGCATCGAATTCGACAGTAAACAGTTCATCATGATCCATGGATCCAATGAAATATTCCACAGGAGAGAAATCAATACCTTCAGCCTGGGGTCTGATCGATACCGAAGTTAACGTAGAGGGATGGGTATTGACAATATCGAATTCGAGGATTGCCACACCATTATCAATAGTTAGGGGTTTAGTGGGAATAACTTTGATACCTGCCGAATCGACCTTGATAGGAATATTCCAGTCATAATTATATGTATGAGAACTTCCAACCACAATAAATTCCAGATGTTTAGTACCGTCCCTGGCAGTGTCATCCACCTTGATATTATATGTAAGGTCTACAGTATCTCCGGGTCCAAGGATACCGGTATCATGGTATGGATCGCTGTTTACCTCAATTTCATCCGTACCTTTCAGTGTTGCAGACCTGACTCTGGCATTTGTATCATAAACGTCATCGCCAAAGCTGACGGAATGCTGGGTTGCGGTATTTTTCAATGTAAAGGTCACTGTCCCTTCATTACCAGGCATCAGTACTTCGGGTTCTGTTGTGATCTCTTCAAGCTGGATGGTCCCTTTACTGTCAAATGTATCCGAACCTGAACCGACCCAGATATCAAGGGTCTCCTCACTCCAGAACGTGCCTTCATCATCCTGGTAGCGCACCTTTATCGACCTGGTACCAGGTCTTGCATTTTCATCTACATATAAGTGGTATTCCAGTGATGCATGTCTATCTGTTGATAAGATACCAATATTCCTTAGCGTCTCATCTCCCGCATCCAGTGAGAATGGATATTCCGGGATAAGTTCTACTGAAACATCGTCAGCCCTTGTGTTACCGACATTTTCAATCTTTATCCATACGTTTACATATTGCCCGATCTCTGCCGGATTTGGGTCACATTGTACGATATCTGCCCTGAGTGCAGCAGCACTTGCCGAAACCGGGATCATGGACATTGCAAATATCAATGTTACTAAAAACAAAGATCCCAGAAAATTCATATATTTCCTTATACTTTTCATAACTCCTCACCTCAATTATTTTCTATTAATCCATCTTTCACCAGCACCATCCTATCTGCAAATTCTGCAATATCAGGATCGTGTGTGATCATAACAATTGTCCGCCCCTGTTCATTCAGGTCAGAGAATATCTTCATAATTTCACCAGTAGTTTTTGAATCCAGATTCCCGGTTGGCTCATCTGCAAGTATCAGCCCCGGGTCGTTTATTAGAGCCCGGGCAATAGCCACTCTCTGGCACTGCCCGCCTGAAAGTTCTGTGGTCTTGTGGTCCATACGGTCTTTCAAGCCCACAAGTTCAAGTAGGTCTCTTACTTTTGTACTGACATCAATACCGTTCTTTTCAGTGGCAAATGTTGGTAGTTCCACATTCTGGTAAGCAGTCAACCTGGGAATCAGGTTGAAGGTCTGGAATACGAACCCGATCTCACGTCCCCTGAGGTGAGCAAGCTCATTATCCGATATTTTATTTATGTCATGACCTTTCACAATGATCTGTCCCGATGTGGGCCTGTCAAGGCATCCGATCATGTTCATCAATGTGCTTTTACCAGAACCCGACGGACCCATAATGGCAAGGAATTCGCCAGACCTGACTGTTAGGTCAATGCCATTAAGAATCGGTATTTCCATACCTCCCCGCTGATAACTTTTCCTTACACCGAAGATATCAATGACTGTGTCACCATCCACAGATGATTCACCAATAATTTGTTCTTCCATATTTACCACCTTATTCATACAATGTTTAATTATTCTCAAACGGGTCCATATTTAGACATGTTTGGTTTTCAGTTGTGGTTATTAGTATATATACCTTTTTATTAATCGAACTGTTTGAAAAACAGTATGCTTTTGTGACAGATTATCGTCGCGTATTATGTTGTGTTTCTTCTAATAGAGGGAGCTGGCCGATAACGTTGATATACTAAACCGTATCGGTTTTTTATAACTTTCTGCCACAGAGAGCACGAGAGCACAGAGATGCTTTTTCCACCCCAAAACTCCTCTCTCTGTACTCTCTGCGACCTCTGTGGCAGATTCACGCTGTTGTTTTTTACCGGGCAAGCGCCTGAATCATCTTCTTCCGGTACGCCCAAAATGCATCCCGCCCCGTATCACTTAGTTGGAGCATGGTATGCGGCTTTTTATCGACAAACTCCTTCATGACTTAAATATAATGCAGATTCCAGCTTACTCATGTGCGAGGACAAATTGCCGTGAGTGAGCCCTTGTCCGGTGCATGAAAAATGGTGTGAAAAAATTCATTTATGCGAATTTTGACCAAATGAATACATTAATTTTGAGGCAAATACATGGGATCTCATAGATTTTGGCACCATTTTTTGGGGTGCACTCCACTATTATGTAAACATATGGTTATGCCCATGTTTATCTTTTTTTTCGATTATCCTTGCCTTTAGAATAATCTCATCCCGCGCTTCAAAATCGACTATGATCCGGTCTTTGTAATTGATGTTGTGCACAATACTTTCATTAAACAACCATGATACAATTGACATTCCATATTCCGACATTGGTAAGGAAACCGTTTCGCGTTTCCATTTCGGGAGTTGCCTGTATATCTCCATCTTAAGTTCATCGAATCCCAAACTATTTTTTGCAGAGACTGCAACAGGATTTGGAGTAAGGTACCCTACATTTTCGAGTCGCTCTTTCAGTTCATTTTCTGTAATTCTGTCAATTTTGTTCAGCACAGTGATGATAGGAACTCCTTTTATTTGTTCCCAAAATGTGTCATGCGAAGTGACAAGTTTTTGCCGCATGATGCCAGGAGATTCACTTGCATCAACAACCAGCAGGATGACATCGGCAAGGAATATCTCGTTCAGTGTTGAACGAAACGCATCGATCATCCAGTGAGGCAGATCTTCAATAAAGCCGACCGTGTCAGTCAAAAGTACACGGCGCCCGCAGATATTCAACGCGCGTGTTATTGGCAGAAGTGTTGTGAAAAGCATATCATCAACGTGTACATCTTCATCTACAAGTGCATTGAAAAGGGTGCTTTTTCCGGCACTGGTATAGCCTGCCAGTGATACAATTGAATAACCATATTCATGCCGCTTGATTCGTAGTGATTCGTTGTCTTTTTGGACACTTGCAAGCTCTTTTTGTATTCGTTTTATCCTGCTCCTGATGTCCTGCTCATACGAATCTTCATAACTTCCAAGTCCCATAAACCCAGGACGCTCTTCCTTTTTAAGAAGTGACATGATCGCCTTTGCTTTTGGGAGTTCGTACTGTAATTTTGCAAGTTCGACCTGAAGTTTAGCACGTTTTGTGGTTGCCCGCTTGGCAAATATTTCAAGTATCAACTGGAACTTGTCAATTACTTCACACTTGCAGGTCTCGGATATGTTGTATATCTGTGTTGTACTCAACTGGTTGGAAAAGATAATCCCATCGGCTCCCAACTCTTTCATCATCAAGGCAAGTTCTTCAACCTTTCCACGCCCTATCTGGTATTTCCTGTCAGGTCTTCTTGTTTGCGTAACATCGCCAACCACTTTGTAGTTTGCAGATCTTGCCAGATCATGTAATTCAATAAGTTTTCGTATATTTCTTGACTCATCATTTGTGGGTTCATTTCGCTGGACAAGTATCACACGTTTCATAGTTCATGGGTCCTTTAAACAGTCTACAATTGTAATTGTAATTGTAACTATGCTTTCAATTGTAATAAAATTCTATCGACTCTCAATTCCAAGTTCACTTAAAAGAAGATTTCGTGTGCAAAGTGATATATGATGTGCCAGTTCGATCGAACTACGATCGCCCAGTGATTCCTGATACTTAAACTCGCGCGAAAACATGCTCGCAACCACTCTTTCCGGCTGGTTATACATTTCCCCGTGCTCGGTAATGATAGTACCCCCAAACTCGATCTCTTTTGCAGTATCTTCAATGACTTGTATGATGTCCGTTAACTCAGGTGCTGAGTCCATCCAGAATGATTTGATTTTTATCTGGTTCACTTTCTCAATATGTTCAGCAGTGATTGATACGGATACAGCTGCACAAACCATGTAGTAGCGATTATTGATCTTATGACGTCCTGATATGTCAACTGCTATTATGTTGTACATTTGTGTGGTTCACATTTTTGGGTTGGCTGGTTGAACTTATGGTGCTCTTTCAATAATATTGTAACTTACTTTCCGCACATCTCAAAACCGCTTTAATCGTATTTAAATCCTATTTTCCGCAACTTTCAAATTGCTAAAATCTGAATTTATTTTGCACATTTTATTCATCTTGATAGTATTTTTCACGTGGCACTCCAGCTAACCTAATTACCTCAACCTGTTTAGCCATGAACTCGGTCCGGAAGGTTTGTAACAATTTACTCTTGGACCATAACCGATGAAATTCGATGTTATCAAAGAGACACAATTATTCCAGTCTGCTTTCTTTTGGCACATGTACTGAGCATGGGTTGCGAGAGGTGTGTGTTGGCAGGGGGGCATGGTTGTTAAAATATAAAATTCATGAAATATTGCAAAGGACATAAAGTTAAGGTTACAATGTCCCTGCGAACTTTGCGGTGAAACCATCAACATGGTGTGTATTCCAACATCAACCTTCAATCTGCGTGCATCTGTATCTTTTCATGGTTACCGTTTCTGTATACTAAAAAAATACCATTATGATCTACAAGTAAACAGGTCACTGCCGATATTTCGACATTCTTTGTCTAAAAATAATTAGTTTCTAAAACTTGTTGAACTCAATGCTGTAATTGTTTAGGCTTAACATTGTTATTGCTTCTTTTTTCAAACCCTATCATCGTGTATCGTACATAAAGTCTGTAAAGAGCTCCTAATAATTTTCGTCCCATAATGTAACACTCCTGTTTTTCTTATTTAATTTTACTTCAATAAAACCATCAAGTTAATCAATTCTCACAATTGTACTTATACTTGTCCATGGATAGTCGGATTTATGGATATATTATGATATATATTTACAATAGATATGGAATTGAAAATAATTAGTGAAATACTATATAATAAAGAATAGTTTAATATATATTAACAGTCAATTTATCTTTGATTAAAATGAGTTCACTTGAAAAATTATTCGGAAAAACCGCCCAGCTTCAAGTTCTTGAGAACATACTCAATAACCGCGGCAATACCACTTTTTTATTCGGGATTGCAGAAGAGACAGGTCTGTCCCATTCGAGTGTATCAAGAGTTATGGAACCACTGATAAAACTGGGAATTGTTAAAGAGCAAAAAGTAGGAAAGGTGTTCAGGACTTTTATGCTTAACGAAGAAAATGAACTCACCATGAAATTATTGAAATTCTATAAGGAAACTAATAACTTTCTGGACAAATAGGAAAATATATACTTTCCTGCAAGCTTAGAAAATACGAACTTAGTGAGCATTTTCTTAAATAGCTATCAATGTAACATCAATAATATTCACCGTAAATAGAGGATAGGGCGTAGAGGTATTTCACACATTGGTGGAATGGGGGATGGTAAAAAAACAGCTGGTGTGATCTTTTAACATCTTACGTCCTCAATGCTTATCTTTTGATGGGAATATTGCCACCAGATCAATAGTTTGTTGTATATCCGGACTGCGGGAGACCTTATAGAACTTTAACTGATGTGGCCCCACCGCAGGAGTCTCATAGGAAGTCCAGCCGCAACTGCATATATCCACATCTTGCCATTTTGAAGTAATGATGTGCTGGGTAATCTGCCTGTGACAAATTGGACAGAATTTTGCACTATCATTTACTTCTGTCAGAACTTTATCAACCAACCTGTTTGCTCCATTCATTCAAATCACCACCATGATTTTCAAACTCGACGATATATCGTCGAATATATATTAAACACATTGGTATTTAAACATGTCGATTGATTGAAAAAGTTGAAAATGCACACAGGTTATTTTAAAAATGTTAAAATAAATACACTCCCCTCACCCGGTGTACTTTCCACCCTGATCGTCCCACCATGCCCCTCCATTATACTTTTCGTTATAGCCAGCCCAAGTCCTGAACCACTATAGGGACGGGCATAAGTATTATCGATCTGGTAGAATTTATCAAATATCTTATCGATCTTGTCGGGCGGGATGCCTATCCCGCCGTCTTTCACATCTACTTCTATAAATTTCCCTGATTCGAAAGCTTTTATTTCCACATTCCCACCATTGACACTAAATCCGATTTCAGTTATCTGGATTCCCGTAGTTCGGATATACAGCCGCTACAAGTATAACAATAACTACAGCAACGCTACCAGTAGATATTGTAATACCAGACATGACCGTTTTCTATGACTGGTGAGTCTTTCTGTAGTATAGTCTCCACAAAAAGCCACTCCCTATACCTATTCCTATAGCTAATCCATTCATTTTATTGCTCACATCTCCAAATATATAATTTGCAATTATGAAAACAAATGTTACCATAAAAATAGTTATGATGATTCCAATTGAAGTTTCTTTGTCCACCATATCACCCATTTATCGTCAATCACCTATCAAATTTATTGGTATTCAAACTTATCAAAAAATTAGAAGATTTGAAATAAAATATGCAATAGTTATTTTAAAAATATTGAAATGAATACACTCCCCTCACCAGGTGTACTTTCCACCCTGATCGTCCCACCATGCCCTTCCATTATACTTTTCGTGATAGCCAGCCCAAGTCCTGAACCACTATAGGGACGGGCATAAGTATTATCGATCTGGTAGAATTTATCAAATATCTTGTCGATCTTGTCGGGCGGGATGCCTATCCCGTCGTCTTTCACATCTACTTCTATATATTTCCCTGATTCGAAAGCTTTTATTTCCACATTCCCACCATCGGGCGTGAATTTTAATGCATTACTTAATAGGTTAACAAACACCTGGATCAGTTTATCTTTATCAGCATTAATCTTTGTAAGGCCAGGGGAAATGTCGGTAGTTATGTTTATTTTCTTTTCTTCCGATTGCTTTTTCATTGTTTCAAAAGCGGAATTAATTATCTCACCAATATCCAGCATTTCCTTCCTGAATCTCATATTGCCTGATTCGATCCTGGAAATATCCAGCATGTCGTTTACCATTCTTGTCTGGCGGTCGATATTCCTTACAATCAACTCAAGCATTTCCCTTCTGACACTCACGTCCGGGTCACTTTGCAACAGGAATTCAGCTGAAATTTTCATAGGGGTCAATGGAGTCTTTAATTCATGTGAGACCATTGACACGAAATCCGATTTCAGCTTGTCCAGTTCCATTAGTTTTGTATTCGCCCGCTTCAGGAGTTCATTGGATTTAGTGATCTCACTGGTCTTGCTGGCCACCTCAAGTTCCAGTGATTTATTCCATCTTGTCAGTAACAGGATAATTGAAAGGCTGAATAATACAATAAATCCACCGGATAATCCTATTAATCCAACCTGTTTCACATACACAGAATATATCAGGTCATCAACATCGGATTGAGGGGATACCACAGCTATAGACCACAAGCGGTTTCGCCACTTGATCGGGGAATATGCCGCCAATTTCTTTTCAAATGTATTGCTTTCAAAATAATAACCGGTACCTTCGGAACCGTTCATCTGCTTATTAAGTATTTGGAAAAGAAGAGGGTTAGTCCCATTTACCGTATCTATAAAATTTTCACCTGCTTGGTATCGATCGGAACTACCACATAATATTGTCCCGAACTCATCAACAACATAAACCTCCTCCGTAGAGTCATAGTTTTGAAGGAACCGATTTGAAATATCCGACAATCTGATGATCGCAAGAGTTACACCTTTGAATTCGTCACCCTTATAAACGGGTGACCAGATCGTTACTCCCAGTCCACCTTCCATTAAAAGGAAAGGTTTTGTAACATAAGTTTTTTGATTGTCCCTGGCCTTTTCGAAAGTATAGGCCTGGTCATGTTCATAAAGGTCATATCCGGTAGGTATGTCCTCAAGCGGATATCCCATTGTAATGACACCACTTTCATTTATGAATTCGATGACATAGATTCCCCGGCTATGATAATATACATTTATAAAATCAGGGATCACCTCTCCTGGTGGGGTGTCCGATATATGATTGGCCAGTATCTCAATATTAATTGTATTTTGGTTCAGGAATTCCTCGATCCCTGTAGATATCTGTTTTGAAAGTAATAATTGCTGATGGGTAAACTGTTCCTGGGCAATCTCATGGATATCTTCGTTCAACCTGATCCCATAAAGAGTGATGAGGGAAATTATAAGGGTACATATAATTATAACTAAAAGCAGGTTCCACTTATTGTTCCCTAAAGTGAATTTAGGTATCATTCTTACAAAGGAATCGGTACGTTACTGGTCAGTTCAGACATTGGTCCTTCGAAGTATCATCTTTATCCTGGCCTTCAATTCGCCCAGGTCGAACGGTTTGGTAACATAATCATCAGCACCGGTCTCTATCCCTTCTATTTTATCATCGATCTCGCCTTTGGCTGTTAACATTATTATCGGGATGTGGCCAGTTAATACATCATCCTTCAGCACTTTGCAAACCTCGAACCCGTCCATGACTGGCATCATCAGGTCCAGTAATATCAAATCCGGATGAACTGACCTTGTTATTTCAATAGCTTCCATACCGCTGGATGCTTCAACCACCAGGTAATCTTCTGCCTCCAATGCCCTCTTGAGAGGAATCAGGGTATCAAGTTCATCGTCCACTATCAGTATTTTTTGCCTGGTATCTGATAGTGTTTCAAGTTTTTCTTTTACTTCATCTTCGCTGATTAGAAGTAATTCAGCAATACGGGAATAAGGCATTTCAGGGTCTTTTTTAATAATATTAACTATCTCATTATCTATGTCGTCCGGATTCATATAACCACCAAATTAACAGACAAACTATCTAATATATCAAATGAAGTCATTATACTTAAGATTTTTCGAATAATTCACACACCTTTCTATCAATTATCTTATTTCAGAAAAATGTAGCAAGCCTTATTACTGATTAACTAATATAATGCATAGATAAAAAATGACTGCGCTTGAAAAAATATTCGGACGGACTGCACAGATGACAGTCCTTGAAAATCTTATCAAATACCAGAATGAATCCACTTACCTCTCAGGAATCGCAGAAGAGACCGGACTGTCCCATTCAAGTGTGGCAAGAGTGATTGACCCATTGCTAAAAGCCAACGTTGTTATTGAAAAACGTCTTGGTAAACAGATCCGTACATTCAAACTGAACATGGATAACAAAACCACAAAATTGATACTGGATTTTCATACAAGACTCAATAACGAATTAGAATGACTTACATTGGTCATCGGTTAGGGAGTTTGACAGAGTCGGCATGCATTATTTTCCAAAAGACCAATGATTTCATACGATTCTCCAATTTAATTTAAATCGAACACGTATGACACGGATTTGATGGATATATTTATTATCCGTGCACATCCGTGTCATCAGTGCAATCTGTGTTCCATTACAATATTACTCTTAACCGATGACACATGGAATAATATAATGATCTAAGCCTGGAACCATCCGAAAGGACTCTCAAAAAGATATCTCACCAAGGATCCAGACCCGTCATCAGTTCCCTCTGTACTGCCGAACAGAATCCTTGACAATGAAGGCTTATTCTTATAGGTCACAGTCGGCTCACCATCGATACCACCCAGTTCTGCTGCCACATCAATAGCATCATACAGGTTCCCGGTCTCATCCACCAGCCCCAGTTCCACAGCCCTGCTTCCCGAATATATCCTGCCGTCAGCCATATCCTTTACATCAGACCTGTTCAAGCCCCTTCCGCTGGCAATCTCATCAATGAATCGACCGTAAGCCTCCAGGACCACCTCCTCTGAATATTGCTTTTCAGCATCGCTCAGTCCCCTCCAGTTGGCACCCATATCCTTGAAATCTCCGCTCTTTGCCACGTAATAGTCTATTCCCTCATTATCAAAGTATTCAGAACTATTCTCGAACACCCAGATAACTCCAATACTGCCTGTCATTGTATCCGGATTAGCAATAATGTGGTCTGCTGGTGCAGAGATATAATAAGCTGCACTGGCTGCCACATCACCCATTGATACCACCACAGGCTTATGTTCCTGTGCTTTTTTTATCTCTGTCGCAATCTCCTGGGCCGCAGCAGGTGTACCGCCCGGGCTATTGATACGCAGCACAATGGCCTTTACATTCTTATCATCGGCAGCATCCTGGATGCTCTTGCTGATCTCTTCCGATGTGGCATACCCTAACCCTCCTGGTAAATTACCTGTTATCATTATACCTTGTACATATATCACGGCAACCTTATTTGAATCCCTGGGCAAGGTATCGAAATCTCCAAAAATAACGAACAAGCTCCCGCCAATTATTATCAATAGTCCCACAATTACCAGCAGATAGATCAAAACGCGTCCTGCTCTTGAACCCATTTTCCCGGGTTTAGGAAGGGGATCCCGGGCAGGACCTGCCTGTCCGGTATCAATTTGGCTGGTAAGCTCAGTACCCCCCATCTGTCCCTCATCGACTGACATGCCTCCCTGGTCCGTGTTTTCATCTTGCTGAAACATATTATTTCTGGATGATATATTCTACTGGGATATCATAAAATAGTAGGTATGACCGGGTGGCAGTTAATAATTAAAACCACCGTAATAAAACCACTGAAGCAAAATTACTGTAGTAAAACTACTTGGTCTTCCGGGTTCCACAACGGATAAAACAACTTATTTCATGTTTTCGATCTTATAGTCCACTATAGCATGTTCCATATAGGTAGCATGCCCTATCTCGATCAATTTACTTGTGACAGCCAGCGGGTCGCCATCCATGGTTATATCACCGTTATCGATCAATATGGCCCTGTGAGCAACTTCATTCACGAAATCCATGTGATGGCTGATTAATATGATAGTTGTCCCGAACGTTTCACTGACTACTTTCAGGGAATTAGCTACTTCCCGCAAGGTAATAGGGTCCAGGTCGCCAAATGGTTCATCCAGCAGCAGGTAATCAGGATTTGTTATCATGGCCAGAGCCAGTGCCGCTCGTACATTCTCCCCACCGCTCATCTGGTATGGTTTGGAATCCAGGACTGATATGGGAAGTTTCATTGCTTCAAATATCGGCCCGGCATGCTTTATGACCTCATCTAAATGACCTCTCGGGAAGAGCAAACTTATAATATCCAGTGAATACCCCATCCTTTCCAGTTCTTCCTGAGCACCTTCCCCCCCGACATCTGTTAACCTGTATATTGCATCCAGGTTTTCATCAGGAATACCCAATTCTTTTGCTTTTTTCCTTGCAGACTCTAATACATTCATACCTTTGACACCCAGCTTATAGGCCAGCTGGTGCTTAATTGGAGTATTCGGGTAGAGGGCGAATTCCTGATACATAATGCTGGTACGCCTGCGCAGTTCCATTCTATCAGGAGAGTAAATAGTGGTATCCACCCATTTGCCATCAAGCAGGAAATTTATCTCACCCTCATCAGGATAAATAAGCCCGTCCATCGCATGTAACAGTGTGGTCTTACCTGCACCGCTTGGTCCGATAAGTGCAGTGATCTCACCTTTTTTGAATTCCACATTCATATCCTCGATATCCAGTACTTCTCCCTGACCTACCAGGAAATAACGCTGGCAAAGATCCTCTACCCTTATTATGGTCTTATCTTCTTTCAATTCAGGCAGTGGCACTTCAGGTTTCATATCTTTAAGGAATTCTTCAATAAGGTCATCCGGTTTCCCCTCTGCTACGATCTTGCCTTCTTCCAGCCATACCACCTTATCAGCAAGATAACTGTGTATCTCAGGTAAATGGGAGACGATTATGGTAATGATCCCGGTCTTCTGCTGGACTCTCTTGATTGTATCAAGGACCTCCTGTTTAGTAGCAGGACAGGTCATGGTAGCGGGTTCATCCAGCAGCAGCAACTTGGGATTGGCTGCTATCTGGCGTGCGATCAATAACCTCTGTTTTTCGCCTCCGCTAAGAACAGGTGAGTAATGTTCAGCTTTATGGTCAAGACCCACGAGTTTGAGGAATTCCATGCTCTCGGCATACAGATCATCATAATCGGGATGTTCCCTTGATGGCAGTGCTTCATGACCCACACGTAATGAATACAGGCGCCTGATAATGTTCTCTATGGTGGACCCGGGCCAGATACCGAAATTCCTCTGTAAATGGATAGCAGTCATTCCTTTCATTGCCAGCATGTCTTCGTATGGGGAGTCAGGGGTAAGGGTAAGGTTATCCAGTTGTATTTCACCCTCGTTAAAGTGCTCTATGCCTCTTAACACCATCATTAATGTAGTCTTACCGCTACCACTTCTCCCCATTATACCGACAATCTCGCCATCGTTCACTTCAAAATTAATACCATCAAGTGCCCTAACTGTAGCATCTTCCAACTCGTAGTCTTTTACAAGGTTTTTAACTTTAAGCATCACAGACGTCCTCCAAAGTTTTTCATTAAGCCGCCTTTTATCTGAACTTCTTTTAGCAGGTAATAGTCATTATTAATGAGAGTTATTCTTCATGCTGTAGTTCCATATATTCATTACGGTAATAGATTATGAAAATGTTTATTCAGACCTATACACAAATTTTATAACAGTAAAACAATAACTATAAAATCATATTGTGATAAATATCCAAAGGTGATAATTATGAAAAAACCAGTTATCCTGATCTGCGTACTTCTTGTATCGGCAGTCATTATCTTCTCGGGGTGTGTATCCGAATACGAGGTTACTGAGCCTCCCAAAGCCACACCTACACCACAAGAGACAATAACTCCTACTCCTACTATTACTCCCACCCCTACACAAACGTTAGACACTATACAGCTTCTCAGCGGTCCCACATGGACAAAGAACAGCAAGGTAAGGATCAAGGATGTATCCATTTCTGATGATGGAAACTATGTGGGAGGGGTGTCCACCCGGAAGGCTATAATAAAAACGCCCACAGGGGATCTGCTCACAAATATTGTGTGGAGCAAGGCCCAGTTCATCTGCGTATCGAGTTCAGGAGAATATATAGGCATAGCTGATGATGATTTTGTTACATTATATGATAACAACGGAGGAAAACTGAATTCCTATAATGCAGGTGGCACTATTAACCAGATAGGTGTGCTGGATAATGGCAATTTAATACAGGGCGGTGAAAAGTCACCGCAGTTATCTGCCGTGGGTATCAAGGGTAATGAAGTATGGAAATGGGAACCTGGCATATCCAATGCAAAGGTCCTGGCTTTTGATTATTCCACCAGCGGCCAGAACCTGCTGGTAGGCACCCGGGATGACAGGGTATACTACCTTAACAGTGAAGGTAAGTACATCTGGTTCAAGGACGTATCCGGTGAAGTTGAAGATGTAAAGATATCAGATGACGGTGAGATATTGTATGTCCTGACAGATGATAACAAGATACATTCCTTTGATAAATATGCTATTAAGAACTGGGAAAAAGAAATTGATATTAACACTGTTGAGATAGAGATCAGCTCAAACGGGAGTTATATCCTGACAAAACCCTACAATGCAAACGATACATTTTCATTTCAGAACAAGGTCTATCTGTTTGACCAAAATGGCAATGTGAAATGGATGAAACATATGGGATCTAACGTAGGGGTTATCGGCATATCAGATGACTCGAAATATGTGGTTATCAGTGAGGACAGGGACCTTAAAATGTATAACCTAGATGGTGATGACATGGCAACCTACCATCTTGAAGATCAATACGGGATGTTTTTCGTATGCCTCGACATGACCCCGGATGCCAGTAAAATGGCCCTTGGTACCACAAACTCACTGTTAGTATTCGGGTAATCCCGGATACTACTCTTTTTCTTTTATTAGTACTGCCCTGGCAGGCCCCCCATCTCCATTAGCGATCTTTAGCGGCAGGCATACTAAAAAATAATCCCCTGCTTCAACATCTGGCATTTCAAGACCTTCGATCACCACGATACCCGCATCCAGCAATGTATGATGGACCTCATATTCCTCATCCGGGGCACCTATGGATATAGCATTAGTACCAATAGTCTTAATTCCGATATCTACAAGGTATCTGGCACATGCCGCCGTAAGACATGCCCCACAAGAGACACCAGGGCTACCTGAATCATCTAAGTCACCTGGGTCACACAGTAGTGCTGCAGGTCCCTGGAGCAGGCGGCCAAACTCATCACCAGGGTCACCTGGGTAGCCTTTCAATAAGATAATTTCCCCAGAGTCCAGTGAACCGACATCACTGGCTTCTATGGGTCTGTTAATAGGAGAAATAGAAGATAGATCCAGTACCCTTGCATTACCAACCAGATTATCCAGTGTAACTCTATCCATCCCGGCCCCGTCACGTATAAGGTGCAGGGGCGGGTCTACATGGGTGCCGGTATGGGTTCCAAGGGTGATACGTGAAATATTGTAGGAGTCGCCTTTATCAAGCCCTGATACCTTTGTAATCTGTGGCCCCGCATCTCCGGGATACATCTCCATATCCGGGTGGATGGTTCTGGAGATGTCGATTATCTTCATACCATCAGCTCAAAACCTACTGTGGGCTGCTGTAGTTGGAAATTTGTTAGGACATCGGGGTGTATCTCACCAAAAGTGCCGATCTCGTTTCCATTAACTATGAGCGCTGCACGCCTGCCTTTTAAATATGCAGGATCATCGGTCCCGGTAATTGTGTATTCTAATCCTCTCTCACGCATAACAGCATCGACCACACCCCTTATCTCAGTAAAATTAGATGCGGGATGGATACATACTGCTGCCAGGTGCTGTACAGTTATACCATCCACTACCACATCCCCAACCTCAAAGATACGCTGGGGCAGTTCACGGTGCTGGTTCAATGACAGTATCTCCATCAGGTTCGGCAGGATGGTGGTCCTGACCATGGTCTGGTCCTCACTGATAGGATGCTGGAGTGGGGTGGCTTTTTGGTCCGGACTGCGCAGCATGTTATTGTAATGTACCTTTTCGCTTGTAAGGGTAAAAGGCATTACCTGGTTATATCCTAACCCAGGCATTATCTGTAGTATTTCATTGCGCCTTATGGATATAGGGTGCTGCTTCCCCACAGTTACGGTCTTTGGGATAACAAGAGGTATGTTATCATACCCATATCCGATTGAAATATCCTCCAGGATATCCCAGGTATGTAGGATATCTGCCCTGTATGCGGGGGAACTTACGTCTATGAATCCATTTTCGTTTACGGATGCCCCGAACCTCATACGCTGAAGTTGCTCTACGATCTGTTGTGGTGTGAGGTCAATACCAATTAATGACCTTACTTCATCGGGTCCGAGACTCCAGTGTCCAGGTGCCAGATCAGGCGTAATAATCTTATTTTCAATACCATTGTCAATACTATTCTCAATAGTCACCGTCCCGATCTTACCGCCCCGCTCGGCCAGGGAAGTTACTACAATATTAAGTGCTGTATATACGTTTTGATCCAAACCGGTCACATCAATGAACAGGTTGCGGGTTCCATGGCTGACCCTGGTAAGCTGTCCGTTGATAATAGGTGGGAATGAAAGTACCTGGTCTTTGGCATCAAGTATCAGGGGATATTTATCGAACCCTTCCATGAGATGGGCGTATTTCACTCCTTTTGGATGGCGTTCAAGTATCTCCTGCATGGTCATGGGTTCTTCAAAATCAAGGGGTACAAAACAAAAATCCGGATCAGAGGCCACATACCTGAATGGTGGTTCAATATCGCTTAGATCGTGTATGCCGATTGACACTTTTTTACGGTCCCTGCCCAGGCCCCAGTGCAAGTCCTCCTGAAGTGACATTAAGCTCTCAATGCTGTAATCATTGAACTCAAGTCCCCTCACCACTGCACAGCCCAGGTAAGGCCGGATATTCTTGATCCCACCGTCCAGGGTGATCCTGATGCCGGAATCATTTACATTATATACAGGCAGACCAGTATGTATATCAAGAAAACCCCTCATTGCCCTGGCAATACCTTCGGGACTGTACAGGTCGGGTCTGTCAGGGAAAAATTCTATATCTATATGGTCATCTTCGATACGTTCGATATCTGCACCGATCATTGGAACCCTGTTGATAAAGGTGTCTTTGTCCGTCCCGATAAGTGTTTCAATATCTTCGTAGTATAACGTGATTACTGGCATTTTGATGACTCCTGTTACAATTATGCTGCTGAAATATTATAGTCATAAACATGATATTCATTACATATCATATGACCACTTTGCGCTCTTTGCGTACTTTGCGGTAATAAATAATTGTAGTGGGAAGACATTGTTTTCAAATATATTACCACCGCAAAGAGCGCAAAGTTCGCAAAGATTTAGTTTAATTTGTTTGGTTTTTAACTATACTTAGGTATATGTGTATCAAATTAATGCCGGAATAACCGAATTTTGGTATCCACTTCAAAAAGCATGGTATTTTGACCTGATTTACAGGATATTGACTTTGCAGTATATCCTGTCGATCCTGTCTAATAATTTTTAAATTACCCTTAGATTTGAAGTGGATACGAATTCTAGAACAATGCTGGCATGATTCCGGCTGAAGAACGTACTTTATACACCTATTTTTACACCGATTTTATATTTAGTTCGGTCTTTAATTCACCAAGAGAAGCAATGCGTTCTGCAAAAGCATTATGGGTGTGGATACTTTCTTCATTGATCTGTTTAATGGTTATAATAGCCTCATCCGGCAGGTCAGTGAACTCATGTACGATCTTTTTAGCCATTGTCCTGACACAGTCCTCCACGAACTTTGGGTTCTTGTGGGCTGTTTCCACAAGCATTGCCTCATCATTGCGTTTTAGTAATTCGTATATATTGGAACTCATTGATTCTTCTATTATCCGGATGATCTTATCAATAGAGACATCATGACCACTGGAAACCTCAATGGATATTATGCCTCTCCCCCTTTGGTTATGCGTTGCCATCGGGATATTGTTTAAGAATTCAGAGATTATCTTGCTGTTAACATTCAATCTCTTCAATTCATTTTCTGCCTTTTCCCGTATGATCTCCTGGGCACAGGGACAGGCCGTTATACCAATGACCTCGGCACCGACCATCTTTTTCACAGAGACGTTGTCCCCATTCTTACGTAATGCCGTAGCCTCTGCAAAAATATCCACCACTTGCTGGCACTTCACTTTATTAATTGGCGTGGTACGCTTGATTATGTACTCGCTCTGCATTATTACCTCTGCCCTGGTTGCGTATTCGTGCCTGGTAAGTAGTCTCCTGGTAACTTCTCCGCAGAGTTCTTCAATTTCACATACCGGTGAGGTGAGCGCTTCCTCAAGTACCTCATCAATGGCTTCGAAGTTCCGTGACAGATTTGCACCTTTACGATCTGAAGGAAGGTCTACGAATATATCAAATTTTGATATCAATATTATAGGCCGCTTCTCTGCCCTGGAAACTTCAACCAATTTCTTGACGTCAGTTACTCCAACTCTTGATAGTGTTATTGGAATATCTGGTCTGTTTGCCTGTACATCAGGTAAATGTATTACTGGTAAATCCATTTGGCTATCTCCAACTATTTACATAAATGAGTTGAATTGCTTTTCAGGTTTATTACTACATTTCTATCAGATAATATTAACGATTCAATTCTGTGATCTTATAATTTATTCTGGAGAAATGAATTGTGGCAAAAAAGATTCACCACAGAGGGCGCATAGATGTGTTGTTTTCTCTTCGTGTCCCAGCGCTCTTTGCGGTTTTCTGAATAGTCCCGGTAAAAAATAAAAAGTCTTGATGCCTGCCTTTATCATGTGGTATTTTTGTATATAAAGTATATATTTCCACGGCAACAATTCAAAAATTATTAATCAAATCAAGTATTCATCAATTTAGTGCAAAACGACATCCTTTCATACGGACCTTCTTACAACAATAAACCAACTATCACAGTTAAATCTATT
>Ga0255431_1047_pt1 | contig 21556 bp, 15 predicted proteins | sample ANMaggSeSYBR02J5_FD_182633 | JGI IMG/M metagenome (GOLD analysis project Ga0255431, IMG submission 182633) | Sediment cell enrichment communities from methane seep in Santa Monica Basin, California, United Staets - ANME aggregate JGI... | ecosystem: Environmental > Aquatic > Marine > Cold seeps >... | reverse complement strand
TAGCCTTGTTCAGTTGATGAGCAAAGAACAAGGTGATAGATCCAGGATTTTAAAAGATCTTTTGATTTTCTTTTTGCGTATCGGATATTAACCTGGCCAAACTCAAAAATATTATCCAGTACACTGGTTATTTTAAAATCCGAGATATCTATGTCAACTTGAACAGGAGCAAGTTTTTTTTTAAAATTGTTTATTCTGCCGACAAAATCTTCTACATCAGCTTCTGATTCTCTGTAGTAAAACTCTCCTGCATTGCCGTAAGGAAGTCGACCCATTGCTCTATATACCGGCAACGAATGCCTCAAGTCAAACCCGGATATGCAATTTTGAAAAAGGCGTTGCTCCACATGATATTTTTCAATGCCTTCTAATGTAAATGCTTCCCTGTCGTTTGAAACAGGCAATGCTGCTTCAAGATATATTTCGAGTCGCTTTTCAAACAGAAATTTGGCAGGATTGGTGAAAAAAAGGGTTAAACTGTCAATATCTAAGCTCTTCCATTCTTCTGACGGCTCTGAAAGCCCTGTGGAAATAAAATGTAAAGCCATGTTAAATTCAAAAGATCTTTTACTGTCAATAAAATTCTCTTCAGCATAACTGAACAACTGACTGTCTCTTTTGAAATACTCCGGAGAAAACGCCTGTAGTCTGTGCCTGTTTATAACGTAATCAAGAATGCATTTTTCGGGAGCATAAAAACTTTTCTCAATATAGTCAAGTAATTCGCTTACAACAACAGAGGGAGGAATTTGAGTGTTATCTTCGATGCTCTGCCCAACATAACTGATATAAAGCTTCTTTCTTGCTGAAATAAGCGCCTCAAGGAAAAGATATTTGTCATCATTTCTTCTTGATCTATCTCCCTGTTTCGGGTTTTTTGCTATAATATCGAAGCTTAAAGTTTTTGAATCACGCGGAAATGCATCATGATTCATACCTGCAAGGCATACAACCTTAAACGGGATACTGCGCATTGGAAGCATTGCGCAAAATGTAACCCCTCCGGAAATAAAACCCGAGCCTGAATCCTCACGTTCAAAACGCGTTTCAAGATATGTTTTTATAACCTCAACACTTATATTCTTATCAAAACCGGACAGGTCCTGCTTTCTTGATATGTCATCAAGAAGATAGCGTATAAGCTGTATTTCATATTCAATATCATTGTCATTCTTTGGGTCATCCCGGGGAAAAAACATGTCAATTATAGAGTTAAGAATATTAACCCATTTGGATAATGTTTCAGGTTGGCTCAGGTCATTTACACACTTAAAAACTCTGTCAAGAAATTCAAGAAATCTTCCCAGAATTTTGACCTCATTTCCTTCAATATTGTCATAGGGAAGAATTCCGCAAAACATATCTCTTTCATGACCGGGCATCGCATATCCCAACAACATCCTGTCAATGCCGGCTCTCCAAGTATTTTCAGGAAATGCAGGAAGATTTAACCTGCTACGGCTTGCAGCATCAATTCCCCACCTGATTCTTGTATCATTTATCCAGCGTCTGATAACCTGTATATCTGATTCAGTCATTTCGAATTTTTCTTTTATCCCTGACGATTCCAGAAGAGAAATAATTCGGTCTGCACCCAATCTGCTGTTTCTCAAATCAAGTATTGACAGAAATGAATCAATAATTCGACTTTTTTGTCTGATGCTGCGGTCTGCAATACTGAAAGGGATGCGCAGTGAATCATATGCCTGGGCATCAAATACAGCATGGATAAATGGAGCATATGTTTCTATATCAGGTGTCATTACGACTATGTCTTTTGGTCCAAGTTTCGGGTTTTTTTTCGAACATTGCGAGCAAGTTATCGTGCAATACTTCAATTTCCCGCATTGGGCTGTGGCATGAATGAACCTGAATGGAGGTGTCTGTTTCAGTATTAATTAAAAACTTATTTTCAGCATGTTCCCTGTCCTTTAAATATAATATATCAGACTGAACGCATGAAAGCATGTCATGTTCTGCCTGGTCCTCGAAGAGTTCATACAATTCGCAATCAAATCCACTGATAAGTTCAAAAAAATCTCTTCCTTGTTTCCCCATAGATGCAAGAAGCCTGTTGCCGGTTTCAAGATGCAGGTCATCTAATGCAGAAACGCCTTCGACGTATTTTTTCTTGATTCTATTTTTCTCTTTATCGGAAACAATATCTGCCCAATAAACCTTGCAAGGGTTCAGAATAAAAAAATTAATTTGTACAATACCGGATAATTCTACAAATACCTGTGTATGAAATGGTGGGAGATAGGATATGCCGAATATAAATATTCTTTCAGGAAGATCAGATATTTTATCTGATCTGTTCCTGATTTTTTGTATAAGTGCTTTTCTCAGCCACGCCCTGTGCTGATTTCCCTTATCGGATATAAGTTCACGCCACAGTTTTGCCTGCCAGTGATCTTCTTTTCCCTCTTCCCACTTAAAGATAATCTCCGGCCGGAAAACAAGGTACTGGTCAAAAGTCTCTGAAATCTTTTCAGACAACTGAAAAAGTTTTTGCTTACTTTCATCATCAATCAGATATTTTTTAATGCTTTCAAAACCTGACCTGTCCTTGCATTCCGGCAAGATATCCATAATTCTGAAAGTCATAACATCAGGATCAAACAGAGACTCCTCCGGCATATCCGGTATTAGTTTTTTAAAAATCTCATTTAACCAGGCATTCGGAAATGGAAAAAATATGTTTGCGCTGATATTGTTGTGTCTGGCAAGTTCCATTGATAACCATCGCTCTATTCCTTTGCTTTGAACAACAATAATTTCACCTGAAAGTGGAGAAAACAAAGCACTGCCAACAGGATTGCCTATTATCCCTGATAGTTGTCTGGACAGTATCTCAAGACGGTTACTGGTAAAAATATTTAATCCCGGCATAATATCGTTTTCGAAACTACTCAGGTTTTTAGGTACCAGAAATTTGAAAACTCAAAACAACTTGTCAACAACTTGGGGAGGCGGGCGCTTAAATTTAAGCGCCCGCCTCCCCAAGTTAATCTCATAATGAGTTTTCAAATTTCTGGGTACAGGGGTTCAGGCAACTGTAATAACCGGGTCAAGGGCGGGGTCAATAGCTCTCAGCAGTTGGCTGAATTTATCAAGACTGGGTTTTGTTTTTCCGCGCTCATATCGGCTATAAGAGGTCGGCGATTTGGAACCTAATTTTGCAGCAACATCTCTAATTGATAATTTGTGGCTTACTCTCTGCTGTTTAAGAGCTAAAGACATAATAACTGTATCATTACTACAAGATATACAAAAAGCATTATCTCCGATTTCAAGGACAGTTACCTGTATATCCTCGTTCTCATCAAAAAGGCACGCGACGGCATCCTTAGCCATAAAAAGAGCATCTTTTTTGCTCTTCCCTTGAGTAAAAATAAGCAATAAGGGAATTTCCACTGCCCACCACTTGCCGCTTTTTACAATTTTTCCTTCAATACGCATGTTTCTTCTCCTAATGCCCTAAGTTGGTTTTGGCGAGTCTGAGGATTCCTCTCGCGGTTAACTCGTTAATTTCTCTGTGTCTGGGCACTGTGGTTTTCTGTTCTCCATTAGTCCATTTCTCGCGGTTGGGGCCTTCATCGTATTTCCACCAGCCGTGTTTCATGAGTGCTTTGCAAAGGTCTTTCTTTTTCATATAATCCATTTTACACGTATATGTGTAAAAGGCAAGGGCAAAGCTAACCACTCGCTGAGTGGCGTACAACAGCTTTAGGCACTTTTTACTCATCTATCCCATCCTACCGAATTCATTAGGCAAAAAATGGAAATTCTTATACTATCAGCTTTCAGATTGACAAAAAAATAATAATGCTTTAAAAATGAAGTTTCGGAAGTAATAGAGCAAAAAAATATGGCTCTTCGTGGAGCCGAAAATATTTCTAAAAAAGTTAATTGAAAGGATAAACTACAATGGATTCACCAATTAAAAACGTTAGAATAGGAGTTGCTAATCGTGGTATACCTGCGCTTCGTATAGGAAGAACCATACAGGAAATGGGGGGAATTTATGTAGCCTTCGCTACAGAAGAAGATAAGACAGCTCCACATGTAACCAAAGCAGATAAAGCATACACTATTCGAACCGAAGGTGGATATTTAGATATAAATGAAATAGTACGTATTGCAAAACAGCATAATATAAAGGCTCTTCATCCCGGATGGGGTTTTGCAGCAGAAAATAATCAATTTCCTTCTCTTTGTAAAGAAAATGGAATTATTTTTATTGGCCCCTCAGAAGATCCTATGAGCAAACTTGGAAACAAGGTTAAGGCCCGTGAAATTACAAAGTCGGTTGATGTCCCTGTTATTCCGGGCTCAGATAGCGCGCTGACTCTTGATGAAGCAAAAAAGATCGCCGAAGAAATCAATTATCCGGTCATGATAAAAAGTGAGGGCGGCGGCGGGGGCAGGGGTATTGTAATAATTAATTCTCAAAAAGAACTTGAACACAATTTTGAAAAGGCTTCAGCTATCTCAGAGGCCAGTTTCGGCAATCCTAATTTATATATTGAAAAGTTTTTAACTTCGGTCAGGCATCTGGAAATTCAAGCCCTGTGCGATCCATTCGGTAATTCAATTGTGCTTGATGAGCGTGACTGCTCTGCACAGAGAAAAAATCAGAAATTGCTTGAAATCACTCCTTCTCCCTGGAAAAATATGACTCCCGGTTTAAGGAAAGCTCTAAAAGATGCAACATTAAAAATAATATCTGCAGTTGGTTATGATTCCATCGGCACCTTTGAGTTCCTGGTAGATGAAAACCAGAATTACTACTTTATTGAAGCTAATACCAGACTTCAGGTGGAGCATGGTATTACAGAACTTCTATATGGCATAGATCTGGTAGAAGAAATGATACGAATCTCTTTTGGTGAAAAATTGCGGTTAAATCAAAAAGACCTGAAACCAAGGGGATTTGCAATGCAGTGTCGTATAAATTTTGAAGACCCTAAGGACAATTTTCAACCCAATGCAGGTGAAATCACAAGATACCTCTCACCCGGCGGCGAAGGTGTAAGGCTTGATTCATGTATTTTCAGCGGATATGAATTCCCCAAAGCCTATGACTCTCTTGGAAGTCTCCTCATGACACATGGCGCAACATGGGAAAAGACTCTGGCAATCATGAAACGCGCTCTTTCCGAATATTTTATTGATGGCTTAAAAACAACAATTCCTTTTCACAAAAAAGTTATCTCTGATTTGAGATTCATTGATGGTGAAATTGATACAAAATTTATCGACAATACTCCCGAACTCATGGTTTACAGGGAAGCTATACCTGAAGAGATAAGACTTTCATATCTAATGGCTGAAATTACAGCAAAAGGATATAACCCTTACATAGGTTTTGGAAAATATCGAAAATTTGGAGATACCATCGTCGGGCCAATGGCTGTTGATGTTTCTTCCGTTTCAAAAAAAGCTGCTGACGATCGTTCATATTCTCCACCTTTTAAACTGGACGATCACAGGGACAAAGTCCTTGATACTCTGCGAAACTCGGAATATGTTGAGTTTTGCAATACTACTCCGAGAGATATCACCCAGTCGGAAACCGGAAATCGATTCAGGCTATTTTCTGACCGTTTGATAGGCCCGCTTATTGACAGGTGTGGGTATGTATCAATTGAAAACGGTGGTGGTGCACATTATCACGTGGGAATGCTTGGATGCATGACAGATCCCTGGGAAGAAGCTGAAGACTGGAATAATTTTGCACCGAATACACAAAAGCTTATACTAATCCGTTCAACAAATATCCTTGGCTATGCTCCACAATGCCGTGAGATTATGCAGCGTACAGGTGAATTGATAAACAAGCACTACCATGTAATACGCTGTTTTGACTTTCTTAACCATATCGAAAACATGGCACCATTTGCAGAAATCGCTTTAAAAGCTGAAAATCGTATTTTTGAACCGGCTATAAGTCTCAGTTGGGCAAAAGGATTTGATGTACCTCATTATATCGGCGTACTTGACGATATACTATCAATGACAGGCCGTATTCTTGAATGCAATAAGGATAAAGCATCCAGAAAAATAATTTTTTGTCTTAAAGATATGGCCGGTGTATGTCCACCAAGGTTTATAAAAAGTCTTGTATCTTCGATACTTGATAAATATCCTGACCTCATTATTCAATATCACCGTCATGCCACAGACGGGCTTGCCGTACCTGCTCTTGGCGCTGCGGCTCAGGCAGGAGTAAAAATTCTGGATGTCGCAGACGGCCCTGGTGTAAGATTTTACGGCCAGACCGCTGTTATGCCGGTTCTCGCTTATATTGAAGGTGAACTCGGCTTAAAAACCCGTCTTGATAAAGAAAGAATTAGAGAAACAGCATTTGTTTTAAAACAAATTATGCCTGTTTATGATCATTACTGCAGGCCGACATTTCTTGGCGTAGATCATGATGTAACACGTCACGGGCTGCCTGGCGGCGCTACTTCAAGCAGCCAGGAAAGCGCTCTGAAACAAGGCTATGCATTCCTGCTTCCAAGTATCCTGTTAGTGCTTGAACTCTACAGAAAATTGATCAGGTATCATGACGTTACGCCCGGATCTCAGATAACCTGGACTAACGGATATTTAATGGTTGTTAAAGCCTATGAACGGGGAGGAATGACGGAGGTACAAAGGATCATAGATCTTTTAAAGACGGTAACTTCTACTCCGGAAGATAAACTTGACGAAAAAACAAAAGAAGAACGACAGATTATATTTATAAATGCAAATGATTCACTAAAAAATCTTCTCCTTGGAAAATTCGGCAAACTTCCTCTTGGGTGGCCTCATCTATGGGTTTATCAATCAGTTTTCAAAGATAAATATGAAGAAGCTATTGCCGGCAGAACAGAAGAAAGTCCTCTTAATTCGCTGCTGGCTGTTGATATTGATGAATTAAAAAAAGAACTTACTGCTCACATAGGAAGAGAACCGAATGAAAATGAGCTGGTTAATTATCTCAATCATCCCGGAGATGCTTTAAAACTGATAAAAAATCTTGAGAAATTCAGTGATCCAAACGTACTTTCGGATGATATATGGTTTGAGGGTCTTGAAACAGGGGTTGAACGCGAATTTAGAACTTCTGATGGGAAAGTACATACCATAGAAATAATGCGCATCGGAAATATAAGCAAGAATGGAACCAGGCGAACTCGATATAAGCTGGATCATGAAGTTTTTGTACAGGAAGTTCAGGTTGAAAAAGGAGCTGCGGAAAAAAGAGGAGTTGAAATGGCTGTCGCAGATAACCCCTATCACATTAGCGCTCCATTTGATGCCGACCTCTGGCTTGTCCACAAAAAAGTTGGCGATAACGTTGAAGCCGGTGAAGAGATATTGAACCTTTCTTTAATGAAAGTTGAATCCGGAGTTACCTCACCTGTGAACGGAGTTGTAAAACGAGTTCTAATATTTGCCGATTATAAAGCAGACAAGAAAATGATTCCTGTTAAAAAAGGACAACTGCTCATTGAGCTTGAACTACCACGTGAACACTGTCAGAATTGCAACGCCCTGATAAATAAAGGAGATAAATTCTGTTCAAATTGCGGAAGCACGATATAACCCCCTTGCATATCGGCATATTTCCGTAGGGGCGGGGGCTACCAACTTAGGAACGTGGACGAATTAACTTCCACAAGTAGGCGCACAGATTTGGGTCGAATTTGCCCAAATCTCAAATATAGACTCAGATCACAAAAGTTGATGGAATAGCGAGCTATTTCAATATGTTTGTGGTTTGAGGCTGGATTTGAAATTAGGCAAAGGCGGCCTGAAGCTGTGATGCATAGTTGGGGAAGTTAATTCGTCTACGTTCCTTAACACCGTGACTGAACGGGGTTTTCGTTCAGTCACTTTATAAGCTGGAAAGAAATTCAAGATCTTTTGTTTGAGTATTTTTAGTTCCTATAGTAAGGATTTCTATTTTACTACTTTTCTGTTTGCGAAAATACAGGCGACCCTTGTATGCAAAGATGACCTCCAGAATTTTTTCCATGTTTTTTCTCCCAAACACCTTCCTTTTTATCGACACAAGTTGCGGGTTTTCGTTGATCTGGTGAATTATCTCTTCGCTTTTTATTTTCAAGTCATCGGTAAGATATAGAAAGCCGTTAACAGCTTTTTTATTGATGGAAACATTTTTATACAGCGCCCTGAATCGTCGTTGCACTGCTTCATAATCCTTTATTTTTTCTCTTTCATAATCCTTTATCTTTTCCTCTAAGGAATCAATAAGCTTTTGCTGTTCATCCTGAAGTCCAAGATTTTTTTCGATTTTTTCTTCAAGAACAACAATATCTTGAATCATCTCTTCTTCATTTTCACCAGCTTTTTGTTTCGCATTCTCAAGATTTTTCTCTATTACCTGCACTTCAGATAAAAGAGTTTCCCTTTCATGGCTAAGAAACGACAGGCTGTCTGCATGATTTTTTTCCAGTTTAAGAAGCCTTTCAATTTCACCTCTTTTTTCCATATCGTCTTTTTCAGCCATTTTTGCGCCCGCCCTGTAGTAAATATATAAAACAAACACAGACAAAAAGATATAGAAAGCAAGTATCGAATTTGAAAACAGGGTGTTGTGTCCTACTTTCAGATCTACAGAAACTACAAGTCCTTCATTTAACAGATTGTAATTATCAGCAGCAATTTGTGTGGAATCAAATGGAAACGAAGAGTATTTTTCATCAATAATTGCCGGATATAACAGCGTACCGCTTTTAGTGGCAACAGTCACACGAACCTTAATACCCCATGATATCAACATGCTGTTTTGAAGATAACGATCAATATTGTTGCCAACGGCATCTTTCAAACGGATAGTCCCATCAAACAAGGGCTGTGTACCACCGGTATATATCTCTTCAATTTCGCATAAATACCTGTTCTGAAGATGACTTTCTATAAGTTGTATTGAAAAAACATATAAAATAGACGGCAGCAATATACATAGAATAAGTATTTTAAACGAAAAATATTTCATTTCCAACAAATCCAATTTATAGCTGAAAGCTCATAGCTGAAAGGTCAAAATTTAAAGGTCAAAGTTTAGTTAAAGTTAGCACTTATGGGAAAAGAGAGCAACCCAAAATTAATTCTGTTGCATTGTAATAGAGGTAAAAAATGAAAGCTCATAACTCAAACTCATAGCTCAGCAACGAGTAACTTAAATGGGCATCCTTCATAACACCCTAAAAGTAGTTTACACTTTTAAGGGTAAGATACCTCAAAAAATATGATTTGTGTGCATAGCTGTTAGCCGTTAGCTTTTAGCTTAACAACCCGTTTTTATACAAAAGTTTTGCCTAATAGCTAATGGCTGGCATCTGTCAATGTTGAAAAAGTGTAAACTACAAAATGAAGAATGCCCTTAAATGTGAAATAAATTTTCACTTTAGGAAAAGGGTATCCTTTTTTAAAGTTAAATCTGTTGCACATATTCTCGCCAAGTATTTTCCCTGCCTTTGCAAGCCAAAAATATTCTTTATAATTCTAATCAGTTATCAACAAAATAACATTATTTTTTAAACCTGGTACAAGCATTGCTATACACAACTTTATAGTTATAGAAATTTTATTAAGAAGCTAAAACCCATCAGTTATGAGCTATCAGAGGAGGTAGAAAAAAATGAAAAGATTTGCGTTTTTTGGAATACTTTTGGGCACTTTACTGTTCATAAGCGCACAAAGCGCCATGGCTTTCGAAATTGATATTTGGGCGACAGTAAACCCAAATTGGAATAACTGTTGGGATAATACCATATTAGAAGGAACGGCTCTTTATACCATTGACGTTGACCCCGTTAGTCAATTTGGAGCCAATGTTCTCTCTGTAACATTTGAGGATGATATCTTTGCTTCAACAGGAAACGCAACAAATGGTACAGCGGGACTGCTATCACCTGACGGCTGGTCGCTCAATCATTATGAAAATCCCAATAGAGTCTTTAATTACGAAATAGCGTCCGGCCCTCCTTTATCAAACGAAAGTCCTTCTGTCTCTTTCTGGATTGATTATATCTTGCATTCGGCTAACCAGTATAACCAGAGATCAGGGATAGGATGGGCATGGAATGAAGGCTGTCCTAGGCAGCAGGCTGTCAGCGCAAAAAATACCGAAGAAACATTAAATTTTTGGTTAGGCGGTAAAAATTCGAGTGACGGCACTTCAACGGTGGCAAATCCTAAACCGGCGACAATGCTCTTGCTCGGCTCAGGGCTGATTGGACTGGGATGGATTGGGAGAAAGAGAACGAAGAACGAGACAAAGAACAATTCAAGAGCTTAAAAGTTGCAAATGAAAGTTCCCCCAGGCTTTTGCCGAACTTTCTCGGCCTGTAAAGGAAATATACACCCTTTGGATTTTTCACAAGATCGAATATTTTCTCAGTCTTATCTACATACAGATAATTATTTTGAATGATATCACGAAATGTTTGTATCCCTATTGCTATTGGAAGATTTTGCATATTATCGCTTTTTGTTAAAGCTTTTTGACAAGATTGACAGAATTTTTTCATAACAAATCAACAAATATTCAGTCAATCCTGTCAAATATTAATATCTGTGACCATCTGTGTAAATCTGCGGCTAAGGGTTCGCTCAAAAGTCAAAGACCACCGGTAAAACCGGTGGCTTGAGGTTGTTAACCGCTCAAAACGGATTAAAACATAAACCATCTGAAGATAGCTTCCTCATCTCGACCTATTTCTGTTTCCGATTTAATCCCCCCGAAGGGCGCTTTGTTCCTTCAAAGAATCTTGACATATACTTAATATCCGTATATTCAAAATAATTACAGGATTTTTTCTTTTTTCGTAATAGTTCACCTATCATAACTCCTTATTTTTCAAATAGTTAGGGGAGATAGTATTTGTTGCATATTACCAGTAAAAACTTACAACCATTTGATATTAAAGAATTTTAGCAATATGGCAACTTTTAGGGGCAGAAACACTATTATTCTAATTTATGCTTAAAAAACATATGGTTACAGACGTTTTACCATAGGTGAACTATTACCTTTTTTCTATTATTTTTTATCAGGCCAAAACAAAGTTTTCATTAAGATACAATGAAGTGTATAGACGCTATTGAATGTACAACAAAATATATTATATCCGAGTTTTATCAAATATATATTGAAGAAGGGCTTGATGATACTGAATATATAAGAAATATCAAAGCAATAATCAATGGGATTGACACGTTCATCCGGAACAACAGAGAAATTATTAGTGAAGCCAAAATACTTAAGAAGGTTCTTTATTCTTTTTCAAAAGAATTATGGTTGGCAAATATAGAAAAATCTTACAATGAAAATGTTACGTCCCATGATAAAGATGACAGTTCTGAAAATAACGGATACTATGACTATTATTTCGATTATATCTACAATCATGGAGTTTATCCCCGATAGCGTCTAAGTTCCTAAAGCCCGCACTGGTGCTATACAAAGTTCTGGCTGATCTACTCTGTTTTCTGTTGGAACCGACAAATCAGCTTGTGTAAGCTAAGGTGTCCGGTTTGACCCAGGGTTAGGGCAAACCCTAAGTAACTCTTGGGCTTATCAATTTAACCCATTAAAATTATAGTACAATGATTCATTTGGGAAGCTTTTATTATAATATATGAGGATGTATGATTTTTTTGAGGAGATGTAATGTCATTAACTAAGAATAATATTGTTGAAAAGGTTCACGGACTGGGTTTTACCAAGTTTCAATCAGTTGAAATTATCGAATCCCTATTGGAAATTATTAAAAGTACGCTTGAAAAAGGTGAGGATACTCTGATCACCGGATTTGGTAAATTCTGTGTCAAAACCAAGGGAAAAAGAAGGGGGCGGAATCCTGCAACAGGAACTGACTTGATTCTTAAGGAAAGAAAAATCGTTACTTTTAAATGTTCCGGAAAGTTAAGGAATAAAATAAACGGGTCGAAATAAAATTCGGGAAGTTATTTAGTCCTCGTTCCCAAGCCATACATACTGGTAGGGATTTAACAGGAATGAATCTGTGTTGAACATTTTACCGGTTAGAAGATCTTTCATCTCAGATGGCACCCCTTTATCTGATAAAGACAAAAAAACATGTTTTGATGAAATATTTGTAAATGAATAAATAGTCTGATCATTGCAATACCTTACGATAGCAAATATTTCAGGCTTGATATCAAGTACCTCGAATGAAGCGTTTGGATGAAAAGATCGTTGCCTTTTTCTGACTTTAATTAAATTTATATAAGAAGAAAAAATTCCGGAGCGAAAACTTTCGGGATTTTTCAATTGGGACAATACTTCTTCAATTTGAAGTTTTTCTCTATTTATAGTTCTATTCCTGTTCGTATGCCGAACCCCTTCTCTCCAATTCCTTGAACCCAGGATACTGTGAATATACACAGCAGGCACTCCCGGGAGAGCAAGTTGTATAGCCTGTGAAGCAAGAAATCTATTAGCTCCCATTTTTTTTTCATTGGCTATCAAGGCATCGACATAAGTAATATTCATCTCATAGGGGCTTTCTGTTCCGTCAGAATTCTTCTTGAATGAAACGTATCCGCCATTTTTTCTGACAATTTCTACAAGCCGGTCAATTTCCTTATTCGGCAATATTCCCTCTAATGGACGCACACCAATACCATCATGCGAGGCTGTAAAATTAAAAAAGGTGTTATTCGATGATTTTAATTTAAGCCCTTTTGCCCAATCCGACAGAATTTTTGAATCTCCAATCGCAAATGAATAAAAAAGCAGGGGCGGCAATGTAAAATTATAAACCATCTGCGCTTCGTCTTTACCATCTCCAAAATAGCTTATATTTTCTTCATGAGGTACGTTTGTTTCCGTAATAAGCACAACTTCAGGAGCAATCAAGTCTAACACCATGCGAAAAAGCTTCACAACATCATGAGCCTGGCTTAAGTGAATACAATTTGTACCTGTCTCTTTCCACAAATACGCAATAGCATCAAGACGTATGACTTTTGCTCCATTTTTTACATAAAAAAGCAGGACTTCAATCATTTTTTCAAGGACATCAGGACTTTTATAATTGAGATCAATCTGATCGGAGCTAAATGTCGTCCAGACATGAATGGTCTTTCCCGAACTTTTTTTGAATTTAGTCAGTAATGGCAGCGATCTGGGCCTTACCACATCTGATAAATCAGTTGATGGATCAACTTCTATGCAAAAACCTTCATATCCTTTTTCATCATCTAAATATTTATTGAACCAGCTACTTTTTGAAGAAATATGATTTAAAACAAGATCAAACATAAGTTTAAAACTAATGCTTAACTTTTTTATATCTTTCCAGAAGCCAAGCTCAGGATTAACGGAATAAAAGTCTATGACTGAAAAACCATCATCCGAGGAAAAGGGGAAAAACGGCAGGATATGTATAGTAGAAAAAATTCCTTTAAGATAGTTATCTGCAAAATTACAAAGTGTGCTCAGGGGGACTTCTCCCTCTTTATTTAAAGAATCACCATAAGTTATCAATACTACATCATTTTGAGAAAAATAATTCTTTCCTTCGGTTTTTTGTTTAAAAGGAAATCTTTCTATTAGTTTAAGAATTTTTTGAAATGCAATGTTCTCATGCCCCTCGCCATATATCCTTTTCAATAAGCCTTTTATAGCATCAATTTCTTTCATTATTATTCACCTTGGCGCCCTTGAGGCGTGCTGAACGGTTATCAAAAATATTGCATCGAAAAATAGTATATGATATCAGAATCATTTTCAATGAAACAATAATTAAATTTAAACTGCATCAAAATATAACAGGAGGCTTTTAATGCGCGCAATTATTACAGGTGTCGGTCATTATGTTCCGGATCGAAAACTTACAAATAAAGATTTAGAACAAATGGTTGATACAAGTGATGAATGGATAACAACACGTACAGGAATAAAGGAAAGAAGAATCCTTGATGATGATGATAAAGGTACTTCTTACATGGCAGCCAAAGCTGCAAAGATAGTTCTTGAGCAAAGAAATATATCAGCAGATGAACTTGATCTGATTATAGTTGCCACAATAACTCCGGATATGCCTTTCCCTGCCACAGCAGCTCTGGTTCAAAAAGAACTTAATACCACAAAAGGATGGGGATTTGATCTGAACGGTGCGTGTACAGGATTTATTTACGCTTTATCTACCGCTTCTCAATTTGTTGAAACAGGAAAATATAATAAAATCATGATAATCGGTGCTGATAAGATGAGCTCCATAATTGACTATGAGGATCGAAATACATGCCCTATATTCGGAGACGGTGCAGGAGCTGTCCTGTTAGAATCGTCAAATGATAAAGACCTTGGAATTGAGGATTTTATTCTTCATTTAGATGGCTCAGGGTTTAAGTACCTGTGCATGCCGGCTGGAGGAAGTTTACTGCCGGCATCTCATGAAACTGTAAAAGAAAAAAAACACTATCTTTATCAGGAAGGTAAAACAGTATTTAAATATGCAGTTAACGGCATGTCGGATGTCGCAACAAAAATTATGGAAAAAAACGGACTTACCGCCAAAGATATAAAGCTTTTAATTCCCCATCAGGCAAATTTAAGAATAATTGATGCTGTAGCAAATAAGATGAAACTTAATAAAGAGCAGGTGATTATAAACATAAACAAATATGGTAATACAACAGCAGGGACAATACCTATTGCTATGTCAGAAGCTTATGAGAAAAAAATGATGAGCAAGGGAGACTGGGTTATTCTCTCAACATTTGGCGCGGGTTTTACATGGGGAAGCTTGCTGCTCAAATGGGCTATGGATTAGTTTGTTCGGGCACTACCTATCCTTTAGATTAGCAATGCCAATAACCAGTGCTATGTCAAAACGATGGATCAGCAGAGCCGAACAGGCAAGCAGGTGAGAGTTTTCCGGCGTTTGCAGCAGCGAAAAACTGCGTTTGGCATGAAAAAACATGCGGTTGAAATCATTGCCGGCAAACGCTGTGGCCGCTGCATTATAATGGGTTCGGGATTTTTCTTCAATATTCAGCAAAGGTTGCAGGTCGGTTTTGCAACGACGGCAGGTGGGCGTGCCTTTATATCCGGCATTGCAGATGGGGCAACGTTCCATATTATTCTATCCTATATAAAAAAGGATCTCGTCCAGTTCGGTTTTAAACTTTTCGGCATCTTCCATTTGGTTGTTCATCACTGCATCACGAATATCTTCTACAAGATTAATCATTTCATCACGGTCGTCTTCGGAAGCTTCTGTCAGCTTTTCTTCAGCCCTCCTGACAATGTCGGCATATTCGGACGGCAGTTTGTTTACATCCGCTTTTGTTTGCACCTTTTCTAGAGATGTTTCCGATTCCCTTCCTTCAGTCCAGAGCCCGTTGATGCGATCTTGAGTGTCTGATAATTCTTCGTCGGTAAAACGGGAAATTGCATTTTCGATCACAGCATTGATCTTATTGCCGGTCTTTTTTTCAACTGCTTTGATTTTTAAAATGCCGTTTAGATCCAGATCAAAATGCAAAATGATCTCGTTGCCTGAAGGGGCATTGCTCAGATTAAACATGTAATTTCCGAGCTGGATATTATCCAGAGCATCCGGCGCTTCTCCTTGATAGATCTTGACATCCACAGCCTTCTGGTTGTCGTACATGGTATAAAAAACTTCACTTTTGCTTGCCGGAAGCTTGGTGTTGCGCCGGATCAGGGGAACGAACTTTGTCCCGCTCGGCTCACCATCTACTTCACCCAAGGCGGAAGTGCCGAAGGTATATGGGGTAATATCTACCAGCACACCGGAATGTTCCAGTCCCATTTCCCTTCCCGCCTGCATGCCGGCACCGATAGCCACACACATATCCGGGTCGATTTCACTGTGAGGCAGATGTCCGATCTTTTCTTCCAGCATTTGAGATATCCGTGGAATACGGGTTGACCCGCCCACCAGGATTATTTTGTCTATGGCCGAAGGCAGCATGGATGCATCCTTCAATGCCTTATTCACTGATTCCATGGTACGGACAAGATCCTCTTCAATCATTTCTTCGAACTTCTCCCTTGACAGTTCTAACGACAGGTGAAGATTCTTGAATCCTTTTTTACCGATGTGATCTTCTTCAATGGTTGTATACGGTGCTGATGACAATTGAATTTTTGCACCTTCGGCAGCTCGTTTGAGCCTTGCCATAACCGCGGGTTTATCTTTTACCGAATAATCAAACTCGGTTTCCATGTGCTTTAAAAGATGATCAACTATTTTCAGATCAAAATCGTCGCCCCCCAAATGATTATCGCCGGTACTCGACAGTACTTCCACAACACCATCCTCTATCCTTACGATAGAAACATCAAAAGTACCGCCTCCAAGATCGAAAACCAGAACTCTCTGAGTTTCCGGGTTGGTGCTTTCATAGGCCAGAGCTGCCGCTGTAGGTTCGTTAATGATCCGGACTACTTCAAGTCCTGCAATTTTACCTGCCTCACGAGTGGCCTGCCTTTGAGCATCGGTAAAATAGGCCGGTACCGTGATTATTGCCTTTGAAACCGGACAATTAATTTTTCTCTCAGCACGTTCTTTAAGCTCCTTAAGGATAAAAGCCGAAATTTCCTGTGGTGAAAAAGATAACTCGCCCAATTTAAGTTTTTGGTCCGTGCCCATGTATCTTTTTACAGAAAGAACGGTTTTTTCCGGGTTTATTAACGCCTGGTTGCCGGCTTCGGTACCTACAATGATATTTCCATTTTCTCCAATACTGACACATGAGGGCAAAATACCATTATCGTTATCAGTAATAATCTCCGCTGTGCCGTCAAAAATGAAAGCAACTTCTGAATTTGTAGTACCCAGATCTATTCCAATAATTGGTTCCATGTTTTGTCTCCGTGCTATGGATCCGCGCAAAAACGCAACTTTGTTATTGGGCGAGTCCTATTTGTTCACTATTACTTCAGCAGTACGGATTACCTCGTCTTGTCGGACAAATCCGCCTGCTTGTTCTTCAATCACTATGCCTGCTTCCTTTTGCGAGTCACTTTCCTGTCCCACTGCCCGCATTGTAGCAGGATCAAATGGCTGGCCTAAAGCAATCACAGGAGTTATCCCGATATAGCTCAGAGCCCGGTCAAATCGGCGAAGGGCCATTTCATAACCTTCGATTATACCTTCAATTCCCCGCGGCGAACGGACAAACAATCGTTTCGTTGCGGCCGTAGCCTTTGCAGCTTTAAGTCCACGAATCAGGCCATCCCTGATATTTAGAAACGGCAATACAGCCTTTTTTTCACTGGATAGTCGTATACGTTCTTCAAGAGTTTCGAGTTTTGATGTTCTGTCCTTTAACAGCTTTAGTGTTTCCTTCAAGCTGTCAATAAAGGATTGTTGAATTCTCAGCGTGTTGTTCTGTTCGCGGTTCTGGAATTTTATTTCCTGCCTCAGAGCGGTAAATTCCATCAGTAAGGTATATAGATCACAAGAATCCATATCAACCTTTTGATTAATGGGCATCTCTTCCGGTATCTCCCTCAGCCATACCTGAAAATCCTCTATGACCTTTTCCTTCCATTTACTTGTCGGAACTTCAGCAGACTCAGGCGCATAACCCTTGATCTTTGCTGACAAAAAGGCCGAACTCCATTTCATAATGGGCAAAAGAACCTTATCAAAAATATATCGCCTAAAGCGTTTGACAAATTTACTCATATAAAATTTTGGCATTAAAAGTTATCCTTAGGGTTCGCACAAAAATAAGTTCGCAATTTTAAGCGAGCCCTTAACTTGCATCATCAAGCAATTCTTTGAGCCCTGCTCGTCTTCGAACTGCTGTTCGAGCACGTCCAAGAGAAAGCAGCGACTCTTCCGCATCTGATACGGACAAGGGGCCAAACAATTTCCCCCGGATGCGTGACCGATGGGTTTTGATCTGTTCATAGGCGCTGGTGATTTCCTGAAACCGATCAGGATCTTTTTCCGGTGTGTTACACTTAATAAGCTCCAGATAACGTTTTCTTATCTCTCCATCAGTAGCATTTAAGTCGAGTCCCAGAATAAAATAACTTGATAACATATTATCTATCCTTCCCAAAAAGAAATATCCAGGCTTCTTTGGAAAGGGCATTAATTCCTTCCGTATCAAGAAGGCCGGCAAGAGCTGAAAAGCCTTTTGCCATATCCGGTTCCTTTGTTCGCATAATTTTTTTTATTTCGTTGATTACAAAATCTGGCGCTCCTCGAAGACCTGAAGCTTTAATAAACGCTTCTAATCCTTTAATAATTTTATCAATCTGACTTTTAACAAAGGCCTGATCAAAAACACCCGGGTTATGTGCAAGATCCTCCAAAACTCCAAAGAAGTCATCTAAATCATTCGGGCCATCGTCATATTCATCGTCATCATCATCATCATCATCATCATCATCATCATCATCATCATCATCATCATCATATTCATCCTCATCATCCATAAAAAAATCATTGTTAAATAAATCAAATGGCGATGTCATATCGTCTAAGTGCCCGAAGGATGGTACAGGCATAGTGAATTCAAAATTTTCAAGGGCTGATTTTAATACCCCTGATGCATGTTTTGCAAGTCGTCTTGATGCAGCTCGAAGCGATTCCTGATCCGATTCTGAAGTTTTATCCTTTATCTTCTGAAAATCTTTTAGAGTATTGAGCCGATTTTCTGTTATAGGCAGGAGCGCAGCCTGGTAAAATTCGAGCAATACCTTTATTCTTCCTCCTGCATTTTTTATCCTGCGTTTTATTTCATTCAGAGCCGGCTTAGCCTCAGCAGCATCAATAAGGATATCAAGGACAGGAATAATATCAACGTCATCAACATATTTGAGAATATTTTTAGAACGCTCTAAAATGACACCGGCAATATGTTTTGAACCGGTAAGCGGCCGCACCTTTTTACTTAGCGGATTGAGCAAACTAACGATATGTGCGGAAGACAAATTTTTTATTGAGTTAGCATAATGCCGGAACGCTTTGTCCAATTCCCTGAAGATCTTTTTATCCCATTTGGGGAACCGGCCTGTCGCATCCAGAATCAACATAGCTATTGTACTTATTTGCTCGAAATGAGACAGGTGTGCAACAGCCTTATCAATAATTGATCTGACATTTCCTGCATCGTTTATAACTTTGCCGTCGAACAGGGACAATTGCCCATGTTCTGTAAGCTGAAACAGTATCTGTTTTTCAACTACCAGCGGCAGAGTAGCCTTACCGCTCAATGCAGAGGCTTTTTCAATATCTCTGGATGCCAGATGAAGTTTTTTCCTCTTTATGCTGTTATCCGCAGAAATCAGCAGCGAAATCACATGCCGGTCAATAACCCTGCTGTCATGGGGAGCGCGCTTCATAGCCTCTTTCAAGATATTTTCGGCTTTGCGAAACGCATTTTTTTCGTAATAAATGGTGGACAGTTCCAGGCAGGGAAACGGATCATCCGGGAAATAGTCCAGCATCTGTATTAACCCTTCTTCCATTAGATTTTTTGTCTTTCTGGAACAGTATGGCAGCGTTGCCAGCAATTCATAGCCGCGCCGGTTTTCAGGATCCAGCTGGATTGCCTTTAATGTCATCTTGATTAGAAATTCATCAGGGTTATCGGAAGTAATAATTCCCAAAACCGATCCAAGACGTTCAAAGTTACATCGTAAGATTTGAACGAAAAAGTTTTCCTTGCGGATTCTTTCAACAGCATGCAGTAAAATCAGCGCATGGGCAATCCGGGCGTGTTCAGGGTCAGGAAATTCTGTATCCAGCAGCATGAGATATTGGCTGGTGTTAATTAATGGCTGATCAAACTCAAAATATTCGGTTTTCGCAGTTAAAAGATCAGACTGGTTTTCAGGAAGCAACCGCCTGATAAGACGAACATATTCATAGTCATAGATAGTGTTGTTCCGGGTAAAGGGCCAGACCAGTTCGAGGAGATGAAAAATTGCACGGTCATAATCATCAGGATAAATTGATCCGGCAATGCTTTTAAGTTGACCGGCTGCATGTTTAAAACGCTTTTTTTTCAGATGTTCGAGAGCTTCGGCAATTCCTTTTTCAGTATTTACCGAACCTTCCCACAGGCAGGGAAGGTCGGCAGAATTTTGTTTCAGCTTTTTTACCACTCCGTAAAGGGGAAATTCCTTTGGAATCATGGAAAGCGCTCGCTGCATACCGAAATCGTCTTCATTATAAAAAGATACCATAGCAAGACAGAATATGCGTGCCGGCGCAAAAGAAGAGGTTCTTGATACAGGCTTCAGGCAGGCCAGAGCAGATTCCCAATCACCGCTGTGCATAAGTTCGGCTGCCTGGAAAACAGAGGCGGCATCTTTTTTCAGCGGCACCCTCTCATCAAGGTTGTCCAGCAGGTCCCATTGACGGTGAATAATAAATTGCCCTGCAAGATACTGCTCTATGGCGCTGGAACGGCTATTTTCCCTGATATATCCGTTATAGGTGCTTATCGAATCTTCAATGGAAGCGCCTTTCATAAAGGCAAGCAGATCGTTGTCGGAAAGCTTGTCGTACGTTGGCATAAAGGTGGCGGCCTGATAATGAATCGAATCTGCTTCTACATTCATCCCTTTCTGCCTGAGTTGGGATTCCCGTAAAAGATAGGCCTTAAACAGCATTGGATTTATGTCGTCTGGCGGAGCGCCCGTTTTAATTGCCAGTTTTAACGACGAAAGAGCGTCTCTGGCTTTTCCAGCATCCAGAAACTGTTTACCCTGATTTATAAGCTGAGGCAAAGACACCTTTTTAATATTCAGGTGCGACTTTTTATTGCGAGCTTTTTTATGTTTTTTCTTTTTCGAAGCCATAAAATTTAGCAAATTTTTCGCATAATCTACAAAAAGCCATAATTAGAATTGCTGATGTTCCTGAGAGGATAAAGAAAAGCATGGAATATGCTTTTCTTTGTTTAAAAAAATTATTAGTATATACTCAAGAGACCGGATAGTCAAGAAATTGATTTGCCCAACAGCAATTCTAATGATTCCATAATTTAGAATTGCAGTCCCAAGCTGTGTGTGCTAAACTTTTCTTCATTATTTGCTCCTTTGCACATGCATAAAAATTTTCATTTTTTAGTCAATTTTATCAAGAAATTGTTTGGGATAAACAATGAATAAATTAAATTTACAGGCTGTCCCACCTTACGCTGGTAGCCAAAATCTGCAAGCTATGGATCCGAATAAAAACTTGATTCCTGACAGAGTAAAAAACATACACCTTATTGCTATATGCGGCACAGGCATGAGTGCGCTGGCCTGCATGCTTAAGGATATGGGTTTTGAAGTAACGGGCTCGGATCAAAAAACCTATCCTCCCATGAGCGACTTTCTCTCTATCAAGGGGATCAAAGTTAAAGATGGTTTTAATGAAAAAAATATTTTCAGCGCTCTTGATCTTGTAATTGTCGGAAATGCAGTAAAAAAGGATAATCCTGAAATTAATAAAATGGACAAGCTGGGGCTTAATTTCTGTTCAATGCCCCAGGCAATTAACAGGTTTGTTGCAGATGG
>Ga0255431_1046_pt1 | contig 21657 bp, 23 predicted proteins | sample ANMaggSeSYBR02J5_FD_182633 | JGI IMG/M metagenome (GOLD analysis project Ga0255431, IMG submission 182633) | Sediment cell enrichment communities from methane seep in Santa Monica Basin, California, United Staets - ANME aggregate JGI... | ecosystem: Environmental > Aquatic > Marine > Cold seeps >... | reverse complement strand
ATGGAAATATTTTGAGATTAACGCGACGGTAACCGCCTCTACGAATCTGTGGAACAGTGGAATTGCCTAAAATCCAATTGACATGTTGATTGATTTCGTCCTTTAATCTTAGTCATAGTCCTAATCCAGCCTGTTGTTCTTCATAATATGCTATCGCATCATTCAATCCTTCAAATGCCTGTTGAAGGATTATTTTTTTCATGATGTAAAGCGCTTTTCAATTTTTTGCATTGCTTTATCGTAATCAAAACCTATTGCTGTTCCCTCATCAACGGCATGAACCCTATCCGTAATTTCTTTTTCCCAAGCAGAAGCAATATCACCGGAATCCAAAGATCGGTTATCAAGAAAAAGAATAAATCTGACTATTTCTAAACGCTCTCTCTTGGGTAATCCGATTAATTCTGTGGTTAAACTTTCAATAGTTCGTTGCATTTATTTTCAATTTCCTTGTTCCTTCCATATACCAGGCCGCAGCTATATCCAAGCCATGAGTTACCGAAAATTGGGGTTCATAGCCTATGAATTGCTTTGCCCTGGAAATATCAGCGAGTGAATGACGAACATCTCCGGACCGGAAATCACGATATTCAGGTTGAACGTCCATGACCTTGGGATAGTTTCTGCCGACCCTTTCCCTGATGAGATGAAAAAGCTCATTTAATGTAGTACGCCAGCCAAAGGCAATATTGTAAACACCACAATCATCACCTCCATCTGCCACGGCCGCCAGGATATTTGCCTGAACACAATTATCAATGTAGCAGAAATCACGGCTTGTTTCACCATCACCATTAATATAAACAGTTGTGCCGGTGATCAAGGATGCAAACCACAGGGGAATGACCGCAGCATATGCGCCGTGGGGGTCCTGGCGCTTGCCAAACACATTAAAATACCTGAGTCCGATACTTTTCAAGTCATAGGTTCGGGCAAACACGTCCGCATAAAGTTCATTGACATATTTTGTAACCGCATAGGGAGACAATGGTCTGCCGATTTTATCTTCCTTTTTGGGAAGATCCGGATGATCTCCATAAGTGGAGCTTGACGCTGCATAAACAAAACGCTTAACCTCTGCATCTTTTGCAGCTATGAGCATGTTCAGATGTCCGGTTATATTGTTGGCGTTTGTCAGCGCCGGATTTTCTACTGATCTTGGAACAGATCCAAGCGCTGCCTGGTGCAGAACATAATCCTGATTTTCACATGCCCTGCTGCAGGTTTCAGGATCACGAATATCACCTTTGATAAAAGTAAAATTGTCCCATTGCTCCGGTGTGACTGCTTTTTCAACCTGATCCAGATTGTGCTGATAACCGGTGGAAAAGTTATCTAACCCGACTACTTTCTGGTTGAGTTTTAAAAGCGCTTCCAGAAGATTCGAACCTATAAAACCGGCAACGCCGGTAATAAGCCACTGTTCAGGGGTCTTTATCAGATTTTGTTTTATTGATTCATATTTATTCATATTGATTAGGGTTTACGGTTTAAGGTTCAGGGTTCAGGGAATACTGCCATTTTATATATTCCTTAAAACATCAATACATAAGAAAGCAAATTCTAAGTAGTGTTTGAACGAAAACACCGATAGCATGCCGAAGGCGTACCACCAATTTTCAATTTTCAATAGTCAATTTTCAATTACTACAGGCTCCTTAACAATGAGCTTGATAGCTTCTCTTGCTGTTGCAGCAGCCTCAGGGAAAAAATGTTCAAGCGCCCCTATATGTCTAAGGTTGTCAGCAGTCCTGAGTATCAGCATGGCAAGATTCCCTTCTGCTATTTCGGAAACCGAAACAACTTTTTCCCATGGCTGCCCTGTTGCCCAGGCATAAATAGTGATAGCAGGTCTTAAAAACAGGGGCCTGACCTCAAACCCTTTTGCCGCCATAAGCCTGGAAAATGGACTGAGAGTCTTTGTTGCTTTAAGAAAAATCGATAAAAGATTTTTTGGCTTGAATTTCTTGTCAATTTCATCTTTTGTTTCTTGTTCATTTACAAATGATGCTATTATGGCAGCAAGGAGCACGGAATTTGATTTGGGGAAAACTTTTAGTCTGAAACCCTCAGCAATCAATAGGGGTTGATCAACTCTTAATTTGGAAGCCCATATTCCGTCTTCAGTCAGCTCTCCATTATTTTTTACGTAGCCTGTTTCTTTCAGGAAATTGAGATGGCGAAAAAAATCCTTAGATAAATAATTATAGCTGTTTTCTATAAATCTTCCCGCGGCTTTTTTCCTTTTTGTAATTAAATACCTGGCAAAAGATTTTTCAAGCAGATCTTTAATCTGGTCGGGAGAGTATGACAATAGTAGATTAAGAACCATTGAAAAGTTAATTCTAATCCGGCTTAATACATTCGAAGGAGGTGAAGTTGTAAGGTTTGCAATTAATCTTATGTCCATAAATTTTCCGGGAAGTATTAATGCAAACCCAATATTATCCATGCCTCTTCTGCCTGCCCTTCCTGTTGCCTGGTGGAATTCAGTAGGACTCAGTGGTACAAATTCAGTACCGTTGAACCTGTCTGAATTCAAGAAAACAACTGTTCTGGCGGGGAAGTTTATTCCTGCAGCCACGGTTGATGTCGCAAAAACAGCATCAAGAAGTCCTTCATTCATAAGTGCCTCAATAACAAGTTTCCAGGCAGGCAACTGTCCGCTGTGATGAGCTCCTACTGCAAGATTTTTAAGATGCCACAGGTGGCGATGTTTAACAATATGGTGATTTTGTTCTGCAAATTCATTAATTTTTTGGATAATCGCTGCTTTTTTGTGCTGATCTTGCAGAATATTTTCCATGCACAGAGCAAGGGCATTGTCACAGTCTGCCCGTGATTTCATGAAAAATATTGCGGGGAGCAATTGATATTTTTTTAATACTTTCAAAATATCTCCAAAAGGCGGCAGCTTCGATGGAGTAACAAAACGCGGAGAATTTTTGTTATTAATATAATTACTGACTTTTTTATTGAGCCTGTTTTTTTTGCCCTTTCCGGATTGAGAAATCAGTGGAATAAGGGTACCGAAAGGATTCAAAAAAAGAGCAAAAAGCGGCACCGGCCTCTTGTTTTCTTCAATAACAATGCATTTTTTTGAGCGTATCAATGAAAGCCATGCAGCTATCTGTTTTGCGTTTCCGATTGTGGCAGATAAAAGAAGGAGAGGAATTCTTGAAGGAAGATAAATCATTATTTCTTCCCAAACGACTCCTCTTTCTGCATCGCCCAGAAAATGAGCTTCATCAAGAACCACAAGGTCAGTGGATAATGTTTCTCCTGAATGCATGGCATCATACAACTGGTTACGAAGAATTTCAGTGGTTCCGACAATGATCGGTGCATCAGAGTTTTCTTTCCTGTCACCGGTTAATATGCCTACATTCCGAGCGCCGAAGATTTTAGAAAATTCATTATACTTTGAATTTGTTAAAGCTTTTAACGGAGATGCATACCAGCACCTTCCTCTTTTTTCTACTATACGAGAAATCGCCTGTTCAGCTATCCACGTTTTACCTGATCCTGTCGGAGCGGTAACAAGGCAGTCTGATTTATTAATTGCAGAAACCGCTTCAAGCTGGAATTTATCAGGTTTAAATTTTATTTTATCAGGAACGCCTATTAAAGCAAAAACCTTTTTTAATCCAGCATCCGCTCCTGGCTTGATTTCCGGTGATTTTGATCTTCTCTTGAATTGATTGAATTGATGCTCTTTTTTGTTATGTCTGACTGGATATCTTCTTCTATACATTTGTTTAGGGTTTAAGGTTCAGGGTTTAGAGGGTTTAGAGGGTTCAAGGTTCAGGGTTCAGGGTTCAGGGTTCAGGGTTCAGGGTAGTTACCATTTTTTTTATAATTGCTTTTGCGGGCGAATCTATATTGAATGGTGATATTCCATTAAGATCCGCTTCAATTAAAGCGTTATCATATGGCAAAAAAGCTATAAATTCGAAATCGGAAAGATGTTTTTTTAAAAATTTTTCATCTTTATTGCTGCGTATCTTGTTCCCGACAACCTGAATATTGCCAAGCCCGATTTCTGATGCCAGCTTTTTAATACGTTTTGCAGTATCAATACTTCGACGCCCCGGTTCTACCACTACAATAAGTTTATCTACTGCCATGGCGGTTGCTCTTCCGAGATGTTCGATTCCTGCCTCCATATCCATTACCACAACTTCATTTCTTTGAAGAACAATATGAGTTATAAGAGCCTTAAGAAGTGTGCTTTCAGGGCATATACATCCGGATCCGCCTTTTTTAATGCCTCCCATTTTTATAAGCTTGATATTGTCTATTTTTACGGACAAGGTGTCTGGGAGATCGTCAACTTTGGGATTAAGTTTAAAAAAACCGCCTATCCCCCCTGATTTTGCTCCTGTTCTTTCAGAAACAAGTTCCTTCATTTCAGAAACAGCAGTTATTTTATCAGAGTCGGCAATGCCTATAGCTGCCGCAAGGTTTGCATCAGGATCCGCATCTATTGCCAGAACATGCTTTCCTTCCTCACTTAGGATACGTATAAGAAGAGCAGCAAATGTCGTTTTTCCTACCCCTCCTTTTCCGCTTACCGCTATTTTCATCGAAAAATCCTTTTCATATGAGCCTCTTGCAAACTTTTGAATTATTTTGGTCAATATTACAGGTTTGCCCAGACAGAGGAAAGTGAACATATTTTTTTCTTAACGTCAAGCATAATAAAAATAATGTTCAGGGCTGTTCATAAAAAATGCCCTAATTGCCGGGCAAAACTCAGGCGGAATGTTGACTTTCTCATGCCTGCTTGTTATGATTTATTGTTATGGAAACAGGAAATATCGTAGAATATATTGACCACCAGAAAATTATATGTGGGGTCATTCTTGAAGTCAAAAAACAGAAGCTCAGGATTCTTACTGAAAACAATCGCGAAATCAAGCTCTCACCTGGTCGCCTGTCACACAAATGCAACACTCACCTTGACCTTTCAATGGGTAAATATAAGCTGGTCGAGACATTAAAGCAAATAGCCGGCAAACGTAACGCCCTGATCAACCATATAGATATAAAGGAATTATGGGAAATTCTGAATACGGAAAAAGAATGGATAAATCTTGCCGCAATGACTGAATTCTGTTTCCCTGAGGGCTCTACTTGTGACCATGAATCCGCGGTTGTTAGGGCATTTTTTAAAAACAGATCATATTTTAAATTTAACCACGACCGTTTTTTCCCTTATTCGGAAGAGCAGGTAGAGCAGATTATAAACCAGCAGAGAGAAGCCGCCCGAAAAAATCGCATTATAGATGAAGGTGCTGCCTGGCTGAAAGAAGTGTTCAATATTGATAAACCTCACTTGCCTGATGATAAAATAGAATGCATGGATATTCTTAAATCGTGCTATCTCTTTCAAAAGGAAAGCCCACACTACTCCTTTGGCAAAACAATTCTTAAAAAAGCAGGTATAGATAACATGGAAATAGTATTCCGGATCCTTGTAAAGCTGGGCATCTGGGATGAAAATGAAAACATTGAATTGCACAAATATGAAATCCCTGTTGTCTTCTCTGATAAGGTCATGAAAAATGAAACAGGCCTGGTCGCCAGATATAAAGATCAGTCCGGCTTTAAAGATCAGTCCGACTTTAAAGATCAGTCCGACTTTAACAACAGGCTGGATCTGACCGACCTCTCTGCAATTACGATAGACGGACGATCAACTCTTGATTTTGATGATGCTATAACCATTGAAGATAAAGGTGATCATTATCGTCTTGGCGTTCATATCGCCGATGTCGGCCATTTCATTAAAAAAGAAGATATTATAGATAAAGAAGCTCTCAACCGGGGAAGCTCCATTTATATGCCTGACCGGAAATTATCAATGGTGCCGTCATGCCTTGCAGAAAATCTATGCAGTCTGATAGCAGGGGAACTACGTCCGAGTATAAGTATAATAATTAAATTAAACAGATCTGCTGAAATAATTAATTGCGAAATTGTTTCGAGCCTGATTAAGGTTAAAAGACAACTAACCTATTATGATGTTAGTATAATTGCCAATGAAGACCACGAAGTGCTTATCCTTCACGATATAGCAAAAAAGTTCCGGGAAAAAAGGCTGCGACAAGGGGCGGTTCAAATATCTCTGCCTGAAATCAACATCTGGATAGATAATGGCAAAATAAATGTTATAAAAATAAACAGAGAAAGCCCCGGAAGAATGCTTGTTGCAGAAATAATGATTATGGCCAACTGGCTTATGGCGGAATTCCTTCTGAAACATGATATGCCGGCAATCTTCAGATCCCAGGCAGAACCGAGAGAGCGTCTCTACAGAAAAGAAGAAGGCACACTTTTTCAAAACTATATGCAGCGAAGATTCTTGAGCCGTTTTATTCTGAGCCCTGAAGCAGAGAATCACTCAGGCCTTGGATTAAATGCCTATGTTACTGCCACTTCTCCGATACGCAAATATTTTGACCTGATTACACAACGTCAGTTAAGGGGAATTCTCGGTCTCGAAAAGCCTTACACAAAGGAAGAAATAGAAAAATTAATACAGCGTCTTAAACAGCCAATGAGTTGTGTATCAAAAATCCAGCGCAGTCGTCACAGGTACTGGTTATTGAAATACCTTGAAAGTAAAATCAGAGAGAAACAAGAAGCTATTGTTCTCTCCAAACGAAAAGAAAATTATCAGGTGCTGCTTACTGATTATATGATTGAATGTGACCTGCCTATATCCGGCAATATTAACTTAAAGCCTCAGGACATAATCCATGTTACAATACAACATGTAGATGCAAGAAAAAACGTTATCTCCGTATTTGTGAGTTAGGGAAGTTATTTATCACAATATTCCAAAATTACGTTTAAAAATTCTTGTCCGTATTTTTCAATTTTAGCCGGCCCTATTCCGTGTACCTGGAGAAGTTCCTCCATGTTTTTTGGTACTGACGCTGCCATTTCTTTCAGTGTACGGTTTGAGACTATCATAAACAAGGGAAGTCCTGCTGCGGTTCCGAACTTTTCTCTTTTTTGACGTAACAGCTCGTAGAGTTCCGGAGAAAAATCAGTAGCTACCTCTGCAGTAGTTCTGACCGGTTTTTTGATTTCCGGCAGATTGAGAAATGCCTTCTCCTCTTTTTTCATCACCTCAGTCCCTTTTTTACTGAGAACTATAGTCGTATAAAAACGATCCCCCTGAAGAACAAAACATCCCTGACGATCTAACTGGTTAATAAGATCAAGAATCTCTTCCTGGGTAAAGTTGGACAGCAATCCATATGTAGAAAGTTGATTCATTCCCTGCGAAGCTATCCATTTTCTTGAAGCGCCGGCAAGAACCTGGGCAACACGTGCCCTGCCAAACCTGCCCTGCATGCGAGCCACACAGCTCAATATTTTAAGGATTGTTGTTTCCTCTTCTTTTTTGTTCGTATCCGTTCTTTTCAGTTTTCTTTGAATGCAGTTGTCGCAGAACCCGCACTGATCTGTTGCGCTGTCATCTCCAAAATAAGAAAGGAGAAAATCCCACATGCACCCTCCAAAATACCCGTAAGCTACCACCTCTTTGAGTTTTTCCAGATCATTCCGTTTTCTTCTCTCAAGAAGTTCAAAGTTTATTTCAAGCTCCTCAAAAGTTGCCTGTGGCCGTACTATCTTGAGATCACGACCTGGGTTTGGAGGTATATATTTAATCAATCCATCTGCTGAAAGCAGCCTAAGGCCTCTAAGAAGCGCTGATTTTTCAAGACCGGCAGTTGCTGTCAGTGCGTCAATTGAGACTTTTTTCCCTTTAGATCCTGCAATTTTTGTCACTGCATCAAATATCTTTTTTTGGACAGGCCCTCTTGGTTTTTCTGTGCCTGCCGCAACAAAACAAAGTCGCCTCCCCGAATACAGCCTTTCCAGAAAACCGGATCGTTCCAGCATTTTTATAACGATCCCTGCCTGTCCGGCGCTCTGAACAGAGTCGATTGTTTCAGAAATTTCATTATTTCCAACGGTTAGATAATCCCTCCCATCTTTTTTCAAGAATTCAAAAACATCATGAACTGCTTCCTGCGAAGGGTAGTTCATGTCAATAAAAAATTCCTGGATATAGTTATCCCCCATAGAAAAAAGGAGCGAGCACATTGATTTTTTTCCATCTCTTCCAGCTCTTCCTATCTCCTGATAATACGATTCTATAGAAGAGGGAAACTGATAGTGGATGACCTGGCGTATATCTAATTTATCAATTCCCATCCCAAAGGCATTGGTAGCCACAATTATTCCGGTATGTCCTGCCATGAATTGTTCCTGCACAAGATTTCGTGTTTCATCGTCCATGCCGGCATGGTATCCTGATGCAGAAAGCCCTTGATCTTTCAACAGAATTACCACTTCATCCACGCTTTTTCTTGTAGCACAATATACAATTGCGGGAAGCTTTTCTTTAGTAAGAACGGACATAAGGGCGTCTTGCTTATCTTTTTTGCTTGCACTGTGAAGTACTCTCAACTGCAGATTATTTCGATAAAAACCTGTTACGAACTGCCGGCAATTCGTAAGATGTAGGGAGGAAATGATATCCGATATGACAAATTCAGTGGCAGTGGCAGTAGCACCGAGGATCTGATACTGTCCTGTACGTTTCAGTACACTTCCCAGTCGCATGTAATCGGGGCGAAAGTCGTGTCCCCACTGTGAGATACAATGGGCTTCATCTATGGCCACAAAACTGATCATGGAGCGGGAAAGAGTTTGCAGAAACTCTTTCTGGCGAAATCGTTCGGGAGCGACATACAGAAGCTTTAAGTCTCCTGCCTCAAGTCTTTTAAGAACCTGTCTTTGTTCCGTCCAGGGAATGGTGGAATTGATAAAAGATGCGGCAATACCTCTTTTTTGAAGAACATCCACCTGGTCCTTCATCAAAGCAATAAGTGGAGAAATCACAAGAGCCGTTCCCTCACGGATTAAGGCAGGAAGCTGGTAACACAGCGATTTTCCTCCTCCAGTGGGCATGACCACAAGGGCATCTCTCCCTTCCAGCACAGTTCTAACCACTTCTTCCTGACCGGAGCGGAACGAGGAAATATCAAAATATCTTTTAAGTTCGCTTAATAGTTCCATGGAATGGTGAAGAATTTTGTTAGCAACATATTGATTTTGAGTTTTCAAATTTCTGAGGATGTTAAGGACTCGCCCAAAAATAACTTCACATTTTGATGCGCCGATCCATCTCGTATGACTGCGTTGCTCGTCGGTTAAATAGCTCGCTATTCGCTCTCCTCGCGTCTTGTCATACGAGTGCCTCGACACCTGAAAATGTAAATTTATTTTTGGGCGAATCCTAAGGACAACAAACAGCGGGTTTGGAAAAAAACTTCAGGATTTAATCCATTTTTTGATCCGGGGAACAATATCATCATCCCATTTGTTTGAAATTCTCAAATAAATAAATTGATTGTAAAGATTTTCAACAAGTGAAACCACTTTTGCATAAAGGTATATCTTTTCAAGAACAGCCCCTTCAACATCGTCATTTTTTTCAATTTTTCCTGTTTCAGGCGATTTTAATGATGAAATATTAAGACTTTCACCTTTGATGTTAAATTTCCATTCGTGATCACCGCTTTTAAAAGCAAAATTCAGTTCAGTGACTACTCCGCCCTTTTGAAGAGAAATCTTTGCTTCCTCAAGACCGGCGTCATCCCCCTTTATTCTGATATTTTCGATCCTGTCGTCAAGGCTGTTTTCAAGAACAATACGGTTATCCATTTCAAGTGAAACCATATCCTTGTTTGTTTTAACTATGCCGGTTTGGTCCACATCCATAATAAACCAGAGCCATGTTAAAAATTCATGTCCGAGAAATTTGTACCTGTCATATGCAACTGAAACATCTAACATAATTTAATCCATAAATTTTGTCGGAGAAATAGTTGATAAAATGTCGCGATCCTTATCTGTGAGGCCGGTATTAAATTCGGCCATTGTATAAGGAAAGAGCCGGAACAACTTTAATCTGAAAGATTTTGAAAAAAGTGTTTCAAGTTCTTCGTTGGCAGCTTTTTGATTGGAAAGAAACCATAACGAGGATTCCTCATAATTCCAGATAATATCGTAAATATTCGGAGTCGCGGGAATGCGAAGGCTAAGAACATTGATAACATGTTCCTTTATTTCTTTTTTTTCATTTCGTGACAGATGCTCTCTCCCGCTTTCAGTTAGTTTTTTGGCCATCTCAAGGGTATAATATTTTTTAATAATTTTTGCGGGAATGTTTTTTTTGTCGATCCTTAGTGAAAATACAAAATGATCGCCTATAACACAGGATGAAGTTTCAAAATCAGGCAGATATGGGTTATCAAAAGAAGCCCATCCTGCTGTTTTTTCTATTGGTTCATTATCAATTTCCGTAATGGAGTTTTTGTTAAGACCCTCCATAATCGTCTCAATAAGATGGTCTTGAATTTCCCCATCTACCTTGTATCTTGTAATGGATACGGATGATGATAGTAATCCCATGACTGTAAACCTTAATTTTTTAAAATTCAAAACTCAAAATTGTGTCTAAACGGCCTGTTCGTTCAGGCACTACTTAGTGCCTGAACGGAAACCCCGCTTTTTGTCATTTCGACCAAAGGGAGAAATCTTTAAAGTTACGCATTTCCAGTACCATAAGATTTCTCGCTCCGCTCGAAATGACAACTTTGGATAGTTTTCGTTCAGGTACTACTTAGGAACGTGGACGAAAAAAAATATATAACTTAACTTGATTTAATAAAGATTACAAGATATTTTTATGAATATGGATACAAAGAAGCAATCCTTTTTTTAGATATACTGTTGCGGTATCATCAATCAATACATTACTGATTCCCCGAGTAGCACCGAATTTTAATACATCGGCCTCAAGAGGATATTCCAAACCTCGAAGGGTAACTCCGTAAGCATCATTACCAAAAGGGATTAGCGAAAGTATATCTCCTTTTTTTCCCTTAAAAATGAGTTCGCCCTCCCCTCTTAACAAAATAATCTCCTGATTTCCATCAATTAACCGAATTTTAACTTTGGAAAACTCCCGTGCCACTGGAAGTAATAAATTGGCAATTGTCATATCCCAGCGTGCACCTAGCGCTCCAAGTACAAAAATTTCATCGGAACCAAGGTCGAGAGCTTTTCGTATAGCCAGCTCAAGGTCGGTCTGATCTTTATTGACCGGATAAAGTATGATTTCTGTTCCCGATGTTTGCAGAGACTTTAAATAATCAGAATTCAGAGAATCCAGATCTCCTACAACAACAGAAGGTTTTATACCCAGCGTCCGACAGTGAGTCGTACCACCATCAGCGGCAATGATCAAATCATCAGGAAGTATGATTTCGTAAATATTCTGACTATTATTCAAAACTCCATTTGCAAATATTACAGCCCGCAAAATAAATCCTAAATCCTATCCTTTAAAAATATTCGATGATATTCTTCTTCTTTAAGGTGTTTTTTCAAAACTCCAAGAATATAATCCAGCATTCCGGTAATATCCTCATCGCTTAGTCTCTTAACCAGGACCTGCATCATCTCATCATCTGTAAACTTCTGAAGATATGCAATCAACGCCTTCTCATCTGTTTCACGGTCCAGCCCAAATACTATATTTTCTTCATCATAATTATTTACAAAACTATGTGTGTGTTTCGACATAAGGGTTCGCTCAAAAATAAATTTACATTTTTTCAAGCAAATCACAAAACAGCCGCACCCCAACACCAGTACCCCCAACGCCACAGTATGCATTTCCCTTTTTCATATAAGAAGGGCCTGCAATATCAATATGAGCCCATCTTGTATCTCCGACAAACTCAGACAGGAATAAAGCCGCTGTTATTGCACCGCCCCATCGTGAACCACCTATGTTTTTAATATCAGCAAAATCGCTTTTAAGATCTTCTTTATAATCATCGGGCAACGGCATATGCCAGCAACGCTCATGGGTTTTTTCGCCTGATTTAATTATAGTTTGAGCCAACGCATCATCAGATGAAAATACCCCTGATATCTTCTCCCCAAGTGCAACTACACAGGCTCCTGTCAGAGTTGCAATATCAATAAGAATACCTGGTTTATATTTCTTGACTACATAAGAAATTGCATCAATCAATATAAGTCTGCCTTCAGCGTCTGTATTTAATATCTCCACGGTTTTGCCTGAATAACTCTTTACTATGTCTCCCGGTCGTGAAGCATTACCTGACGGCATATTTTCAACCACCGGAATAACTCCAATCACTCTGATTTTAAGCTTAAGTTTAGATAGAGCAATAAGAGTCGCTGCCACTGCAGCCGCCCCTGACATATCAGCCTTCATGCCATCAAGACCTGTTGACGGTTTTAAATTTATACCACCTGAGTCAAACGTAACTCCTTTACCAACAAGGGCAACCGTCTTTTTTGCGCCCTTTGGATTATATTCAAGAACAATCATTCTCGGCTTGCTCTCACTGCCGGCAGCTACCGCAAGTAATGCTTCAAACTTATTCTTTTTCAATTCTTTTTCATCAAATACTTTAACTTTCAAATTTTCTTTTTTTGCAGCTTCCGTAATTAATTTTGTAAATTGTTCCGGTTTTTTATCATTAGAAGGTGTATTGACCAGATCCCTGGCAAATATGGTTCCTTCGCAAATAGCAACTGTCTGCTTCAATAACTTCCCATACTCTTCAATCTCATCAGGTTTAATTAAAAAAGAAATCTTCTTAAGCGAACTATGTTTTTTTTCATCCTTATATTTATCAAAGAGATGATTACCAAGACAAGCGCCTTCAATTATAGCCTCAAGAGGTAACGGCATCTCCATTTTGATTTTCTTTGCCGAAGGGCAACCAATCAACACCTCAGCAAGATTCATATTAATACATTTTTTTACTGCCTTGCCGGCAAAAGCACGCAAGGATTCTGCATTTAATTTTTCCAGTTTACCAAGACCGATAAAAATCACTCTGCTGACTTTAACGCTGGAAGGACTGTAAAAAGTCACTTCCTCACCCTGATCTCCTTTGAACTCCTTTAATCTTTTCGCTCTAATTATTAGAGAAGATATTATCTTGTCATCATGTATATTTCCATCCTCACAGACAGGTATAGTCAGTGTTTCTGTTTTTACTTTCTTCAGATCAATTGATTTTAATTCCAGTGATTTTAATTCCAGTGATTTTAATTCCAGCACTTTTTATTTCTCCCATAGTTTTCAAACAGATTCTAAAACAATTGGTAAGGAACGTGGACGAAGCTTCAAACTGCCGGAAAATATTTCATTGATGTTTTCTTCAATTCCCTGCGGCTGAATAGAAGCTTGTATGTGTCAACTGAAGCTGCTTCAGACATTCTATGCGCTGTCTGACGACAGGATTCTTCATCCCTGGCATGAATCATGGTATATAAATTATAAGGCCATTCATCAGAGGGGTTACGCCTGTAACAGTGTGAAACTTCTTTGAAAGAAGCCATCTGTTTGCCCACTTCATCAATGCGGTCTTCCTCAACCTTCCAGGCTGTCATTGCGTTAGCTTTAAAGCCCGATTTCTGGTGTCGGATTGTTGCGCCAAAACGTCTTATTACACCTTTTTTGCAAAGACCTTTTAAAGTGTTCAGCAGGACTTCTTCGGAAATTCCCAGCTTCTCTGCGATTCCAAGATATGGGTGCTGCGTAACAGCCATATCTCCCTGTATTAATGAAATTATCTTTTTTTCAAGTTTAGTAAGCATAAGATATTACATAAGAAATTATACAATAAAAGTCAAGGTTTTTCAGGATGATTCATCCAATTATCCAATCATACAATTTGTACCCAATGTTGCTCAGGTATTGACAGCAATTCGGATATTTGATATATTTATAAAAAATTAATGCTGAAATAGCGTATACGTGATGATCAAATTATTTTTATGCCGGAGTGCCGGCAGGTGGAGAATTATATATTGTTAGAAAACCAAAAAAAATATTGCGGACAGATGATTGCGTCTTCTGTCATATTGAGTCTGATTTTTTTCTTAGTTCTTTTCCCATCACATAATTCATATGCCAGGGTTACCGGACCCTGTTCCAACTGTCATACCATGCACAACAGTCAAGAAGGAGATTCGGTTGAGGGATTTATGGCCTTTGAAGATGACGGCACAGCTAATCGCACACTTCTTGCGACTACTTGCGTAGGGTGCCATACCGGAGAAAATACCGCCGATAGTACCACTCCTTATGTTATGGGATTGAGTAAGCCTGACTTCGGTAAAGATGGCAACACCCTGGCTGGCGGCAATTTCTGGTGGGTGGCCCAGGGAGGGAGTATTAATGATAAAAAGGGGCATAATGTGGCTGGTATAACAATCTCTGACAACAATCTTAATAGCGCTCCGGGACAGACAGAAGGCTTTTCTCGCAGTTGCCGACTCTGTCATTCAAGTCTGGAAGATGGTTGTAAAAATTGTCACCGCATTCCAAAGCACCATGCCAATGACGGTACAGGCACAAAGCTTGTGAATACAGCAGAACAGGGCTGGTACCGCTTTCTTTCAGGACATATGGGCGGTATCGGTAGGGGGGTTGAAGGAATTGAGCATGAAAAATGGAATTATAAGGCTGATGAAAAATCACACAATGAATATCTTGGTAAAAAACAACATGGCGAATACGGCTTTGATGGTGGTGGCAATACAACTACTGCTTTTTGCACCGGCTGCCATGGACAATTCATCCACCAGCAAAGTGATGCCGGCAAGTGGATTCGCCATCCATCGGATGCGGTAATATGCGATCCGGATAACCCGGATAGTGAAAATAGTGAATATGCCACTGCATTCGGCGGTGTGTATGATCCGGATGTTCCGGTTGCCCGCCCCAGCCTTGATGGCTGGACAACATCAAGCAATATTGTAACTCCTGGAGAAGATATGGTCATGTGCCTTTCATGCCACGTTGCGCACGGCAGCCCTTATCCGGATATGTTGAGGTGGGATTATGATCTTATGATTGCAGGCACTACAAATCCTGCCGTTCAAGGAACAGGTTGTTTTAAATGTCATACGGAGAAAGACGGTGAGGATTAGGAGATTGGAGTATTCCGCGGCAGAGCCACGGAACGATGGAAATTCCAACCTTCCGGAATTCTTATGGGTGGGGCTTGGTGGGTTTTGGTGAATCAGTGTTCAGCAGATGAGGGTAAGCACCATCACTCCTCCCTTCCGAATCAGCAGTGGGTGTAACAGGGTCTCCATTTAGAGTGTCGTGAATGGTATGGCACTCACCGCAATGTTGTCCGGCAGAATCAAAGCCGTCTTTGTCTGTATGGCATTTAAAACAACCCTTTCCCTGACCGGCCCCTGTGGTGCCGACAATCATATCATCATAATCCCACCTCAGCATATCAGAATACTGGCTGCCGTGCGCCACGTGACACGAAAGGCACATGACCATATCTTCTCCTAAATATACGCTGCTGTCTGGAGCAGTCCAGCCAAAAGTCCCTATATTTGGCTGCGCCACAGGAAGATCCGGGTCATATATGCCTTTGCCGGTTCCGTTAGAGTCAAAGGCATCGCCAAATTTTTTATTTATATCAGTTTCCAATGGTATCACCCAATCCGAAGGATGGCGAATCCAGTCTTCACCGCTTTTTTGTTCAGAGTGAAATTTTCCATGGCAGCCGGTGCAATAACCCGTTGTAGTGTGAGGATAATCAGTAAACCCTTTGCCGACATCCCCAGCGATCCCTCTGTACTCATTATGATCGCTGCTGCTTTTTGAATATTGCCAGTCACCATCACTACCATCCTCAGCCTCATTCCCATCCTTATCCTTCTTGTCCTTAATTCCTGTAACTCCCTTACCCGTTACTCCACTATCCTCACATCCTCCTCTCAGAAAACAGTATTTATCGCCAGGGGTATCTGTGTCATCAGGATGCGGAACAAGATGGCATGCTTTGCAGCCTGCGCCTTCTTTTATTTCCCCTACCCTTTTTTCATATCCAGCCATACCCTTGTGACATTTTCTGCAACCAGGAAGAAAGCCGTCTGCCTGTCCCGGAGGTCCGCCTTCGAGGTTGCTCTCCAAGCCTGATGATATTCCCAGCACATTATGCCCCTTGGTATCATCGTTTCCTCCATCATCAGATACCCAGTGAAAATTACCGCCGGCTAACATTAAAAACTCGTTCGTATCCGGATCCTTACCCGGTTCCGCGGTATTGTAAACAATAGGCACGGTCATTGGTTTGCCTACCCACCGGTAGTATTCAAGGGTCTTTACAGCAGCATTTTCATCTGCATCCGGATATATTCCGGTCGATGTTATCTTCAGTGTTTTACTTAAAGTGACTATGTCATCCGCTTTAACTTCTAATCCCGCAACAACAGGGTCTAACCCATCAACATCTCCAAGACCGATCAATATCCCGTTATCTACATCTACATGCTCATAGGTAATCAGCTTGTTATTGATCTTGATCACGCTCTTTGTATTGGGAAAGGCATAAAATCCTGTTGTAGTGTTGATCTTAAGATCCCCGCCTTTGGACAAAGTCTGATCTTCTTCTACACGACAGGCCGGAAATATATCATCTCCCACTGATAGGGAAATACTGCCAGGGTCAGGGTCAACAACTGTAAAAGTCAATGTTCCATTACCCCCATCACCAGGCACCTCCGCCTTGTTATACCGGACGTATTGACCGCCAATGCCGACACGCAACCCCCCATTAACATTAATTGTATCATCCGGAGGAAACGCTTCAGGAAAATCACACTGAGGATCACCACTGGAATGTGCAATAGCGGAAACCGTCAAGTTATTGTCGACTAAGCTTTCTGCCTTAAACCAGAACGGCGCCAGAGCAATCTTAAAACTCCCACCATCTAAAAGGCCTTCATCTCCGGCCTTAGGATATTTTCCATGCACCTTTATAGTGTCATCAGGTAATATCCCATATCCCGCACTGTATCTAATCGTCTCTTTGCCGTGGCTCGAATGACATTTAAGGCAGTCATCTCCACCTACGCTGATCGTCATAATATTCATTGTTGCGTAGCGATAGCCGGATTCAGCCATGTAATATGCCTTTGTGGCATGATTGCTATAAACCTGGGTAAAGGTTGAAGTCGAAGTAATGGACAGTATGGCTGCTCCAAGCACGGAAAATATGACAATAATGACAATCACACTGAGCAGCAAGGCGCCCTTTTCGCTGTTTGCTGTTTTTCCTGTTGATAGAAATTTTTTATTCATTATGTAATCCTGGTTTTATAGAGATTTCGGCATCTTTCATATAAGGAGTAAGAAACTACCGGAAATTAGAGACTTGCCTTGTTCGTCCTTTAGGGCAACTGCTCTCCTGAATATTTCCAAATCCCGAATAAGCGACTCTTTCCTGCTCAAAATACGCCGCAGCAAAAAAAAAACTCGTTCATCATCCAGTCCATAGCTGTAAGCATATCTAAATACATGCCTGAATCCACGCAGTTCATTCAGGCATCTGTAACTCTCTATAGAAAGTAAGGCAGGTCTGATCCCTTCAATCTTTGCCAACATTCTTTTGAGAAGGTTGATATGAAATCCGCCATTTGTGCGAATACTGTTTTCCCAGAATCCAGCCACTTGTTTAAATAAATCTTCAAATGCGCAATAAAGATTATGCAACCAGTATCCCGCGCTTTCAACTGTTTCAGGACTCACGTTTTGTTGATCAAAAACAGACAGTTTTTTTCCAAGGAGAGAGTAAATATCTGCGATCCGCTCCATCTGAAGATCGAATTCTCCCAGAAAGACAGCTATTTTTTTCCCGGTATCCATCTTACACCTCCGGAAACAATTGAATTGGCGAAATAACAATCTTCAAGATTGATCACGTCAACAGATCTGTTTAAAATTGCAGAAATGTCGCCGACAAAGGCAAAATAATCTAATTTTTTAAGGCCGAGAACAGCAATGTCTATGTCTGAACTCTGTGTAAATCTTCCCGTTCTAATAATAGAGCCAAAAAGATACAGATCGTTCCAGGAATAGCGCATAGCAAGAATCTTAAGTGCTTTATCTATTTCCCGCAAAACTTCCTTGCGTATTTTTTCTTGCTCTTTTTCCTCTTCTTCAGCGGACTGCAGCCAGAGAAAATATGGAAATTTTTGCTTCATGTTTTTTTAAAGAATCTCACGCTACAGCAGTCCCGTACTCCTCATCGCATCTGCAATATTTATATCGTTTTCGGAAATTTTTTTCAGCGTTGCAATCAGGCGATCCACCTTCTTTCTTTCCAGCTCATCTATTTCATCTTTTATCGGTTTCAACGCACTCTGCCTGTCCCACAGAATAAACCCGAAGAGAATAAACATACCGGTCAGCAACAGCCCAAATCCCCACTTCATAAACCCCATCAGCTCCGTGTTTAACTGTTTGATGGCCTGCCGGTTTGCCTCAAGGGCCTGCCGATTTGCCTCAATGGCTTTCTCGTTTGCCTTAATCCCTGCCTCCACCCGCATCAGGGATTCTATAATCTCGCGATCCGAAATTCTCGGCGCAACCTCCACGGCAAAAGCCGGATTCAGCGCCATAAAAAACAGAGTAACAAATAATATGAACAATCGCATAATAATATCTCCATCAGGATCATTACGACCCAAAATATCTCTTAATCCCCCATTGCAGACTCTTCCCCTGTACTCCAAACACCCCTTCTACAGGATCAAAAAAGAGGATATTATCGCTCACAGCCTGACCGAGAAGATGCCTGCGGCCCATTAATTCAGAATGCATGACGCATGAGTTATCAATAAAATGCCCCAACAGCTCTTCCCGCAAAGGTCTATCCTCATAATCCACCCAGTCTGTTACCATTGCGGCCCGCTCTTTTTTGATCTTGTCAAGTATCTCTGTTAAAGGAATTTCAAAAAGCCGCTCCAGAATATATTGAATCTCCCATGGGCTTCCCCCAACCGTATCCCAGATAAGTTCAATCTCTTTCTCATTAAGACTAAAAGCGGTGACCTCATTATATCTGTTTATATGAGACAACCATTCCACAGCATCAGGATAAGTCAGATAATCAAGATTCTGAAATGCGCTCGTCTTTCTAAGCTTGCTGTCATTATAAACTTCTTCAATAAAAAAAGCATCAGAGGAGGCAATGATCACATGGCAGAGATGACTCTCCTTGGTCATAGCAACAAAAAAATTCATAAGCTCCGTGATCAAGGTTTTTTGTTTCTCAGGAAGATATATACCTTTTAATTTATGAAATTCATCAATCACGATAAGAGGCCTGCGCCCTTTCTTGATAAATTTCCGGAATTCCATTTTCATTACTACAAATGGGTCTTCATTTTTCCCTTTCAGCATCCGTTCGACAACGGCATCCAGCTTGAACAAACCAAACATGCTGTATTGGCGTTTTGTGCTCATTTTTAAGCTGTTTTCAGTGTCATTTCCCGTTTTAAAAAAGGTTTGCAGGAAATCCTCATATGAATCTAAAAAGGTCTCACGCAGATTGAAAAACTTGACCTCATAATTTTTGTCATCCTCAAGTTCGTCGCACAGACGATAGAGAAGTGTGGTCTTGCCTGAGGACTTTGGGCCATAAAGAAAAAGAATAGAGTTTGGCTGCGCATTTAGATAATTACGAAGCAGCCTCAATTCCTGTTCCCTGTTAATAAACGTTGTCTTTATCTTGAAAACTCTCTTTTTCATAGAACTTAAAATATCTCATCCAGCACAACATTAAAACCCTTCAATACTTTTGATGAAACACTTCCATCAGCTTCTGCCTCATCGTATATTTTGAATTTGTTATTCTGATTCTCATATATTTCTATTCTCTTTGGCCCCGGATCAACAATCCAGTATTCACTTACACCATGCGATTCATAAATCCTGAATTTATTTTTCAAGTCGTAATAGGCAGTCGAAGGCGACAGTATCTCTATGACAACATCCGGAGATCCTTCTATCTTTATCTCACCGATTATCCTCTCGCTCTCTTTTCGGATAAAGATAATATCCGGCTGATAGACGTCTGTATCGCTGAAATATACATCTAATGGAGCGTTGTATACATGCCCCAACCTGTTTTTTTCCACAAAAGCAAGTATCCTGAATTCCAGGTTTCTTGATATTTCCTGATGATACGGCACTGGCGAAGCAGTCATTATTAGCTGTCCTCCAATCAATTGATATGGTGCCCCTTCCGGTAGTTTACTATAATCATCATACGTATAATTTTTTTTTTCGGGAATAGGACATTCAAACAAAGGAACATCATAAACCATGGATTTAGAAAATCCCGCTTCGGTCATGGTTCTTTTTGCTGCTGTTTGCATTTTTTTCCTTTCACTGGGTTTAAGGTGCAGGGGTTCAAGGTGCAGTGGTTTAGGGATTCTATTATCTCACGATCTGAAATTTTCGGCGCAACCTCCACCGCAAAAACCGGATTCATCGCCATAAAAAAACAAAATAAAAACAAAATAAACGTTTTCATAATCGCCCTCTTATCCTCTTTTTTATCCATTTTGGATTACGCCCACCATAAACAACAGCTAAGACAATCACTTTCAATACCTCAAAAAGACCGGCCTCAATTTGCAATAGAAAATCATGACCTAACCCCTTTCTTTTTTCCTCGTACCAGGAGAATGCTTCTGACAAATCTACCTCAGCTTCCGGCCTGATGATTAGTTTATATTTCATTTTTATTCAGTATCCGTTTACGTCCCGGTTAACTAAAAATAAAAAACATTAATTTGCGTAATCTGCGTAATCTGCGGATTAAAAAGTATTTCTGGGGTTGATCGTTGTGGTAAAGGTTATGTCGGATATATCTTCATCCTCTGTCTCTGTGTGCTTCAGCTTGAGTTCAATATCAATTCTGGCCACCAGATTATTAGTGGGATTTGATATCTCAGTCAATTCAGTAGCTGTATCCGATGCTTTGTAATAATAGGTCAGATTCAAACTACTTACTCCATCAATCAGAGTGTTATCATCAATTTTTACCTCGTCACCACTCAAGGCTATAGTATAGCTTGAGGAATCTCTGATATAACTTATTGTTGTATTTGCACTTGTTCCTGTCACTTCAGAAATGTCCCGAAGCTCCAGACTCATTCGCGCCATAGCCAGCTCTGCCTTCTGGGTTATAGCCGCATTTTCATTTGCAAATACATAGCCTTTTACACCCTGCACAATACCCAGGCCCGCGATGGTCGCAAGTATTCCTGCAATAAGCATTGTTACAATAACTTCAATTAGTGTAAAACCGGCTTCTTTATTATGCATTGCTTCAGGGACAGGTTCTGTCGCTACCAATATATCGGATTTTTTCAAAATAATCTGGTTTCCATGTAGTTGAAGATATGCTAATTTTCTCCGTTAGGATGAGTATCAAGGGACTGTGTTATCATTTTTTAAATCCAGGCATTGTTTTCTTTTCTACCATCTGGTAAAAAGCGCTGTAACTGTCTGATCGCCTTTCTTAAGGCTTACTTTTAGAACCCTGTTGCCTTGGTCAAGATCAGGATTACCGGTATTCTCAGGATCCTCAGGCTGGATATAGCTACAAGAATCTATATAGTCGCCATATTTTTTTGTTATTTCTATATCTTCCTTAAATTTTATAAGATCAGTATCCCCCAATTCCTGGGAAATAT
>Ga0255431_1045_pt1 | contig 21868 bp, 20 predicted proteins | sample ANMaggSeSYBR02J5_FD_182633 | JGI IMG/M metagenome (GOLD analysis project Ga0255431, IMG submission 182633) | Sediment cell enrichment communities from methane seep in Santa Monica Basin, California, United Staets - ANME aggregate JGI... | ecosystem: Environmental > Aquatic > Marine > Cold seeps >... | reverse complement strand
GGAGCAATAATCAGGTAAAGCAGGTTGACTTTAAGCCATCTGATTTTCAAAAGGGGATTGAGATCATTGAGAGCGTAATTGATATTGTCAATAAGGGTGTATATCCCAAAAGGGGGTATCCATGAAAAACCTACAATCACGATCCATCTTGTACGTGGGAGTTGTACGAGATAGGAGCCGTTATGACACTCTGTTCAGGTAGGCGATAGAAGAGGACCCCTCACGACTTTGAATTCCAACGTTTGAACCGGAATGTGAATCGTGGCACAGGTAGTATCATCCTGGAACTAGTCAACGAATTGAGTCCATGTCTGTGGATAGTCTTTGCCCGGCATTGGGTAGTAGGGGCTTTTCGTCATGGAATCCTTTTACTACCTTCATCGTCTTAGGTTTTTCGTGGATACCCCCTTTATCCCAAAACAACGAGGAATTTGAGAAAATGCGTTGATTGCTGTTACGAGATTGTCGGAAAAGCCTACTTTTCGAATATTTCAGCTTTGCTATCTAAACTTGACCGGGCGCAGCATAGTGATTTAGTTTTGACAATATTTCTGGAAGTTTCAATTTAGGCGCTTTTCAGGTACTTTTCCGACAATCTCGTTACAGGAATATCTGTGTTTAACCTTTTTTTTCTTGTCTTTATATAGGGTTTGATAAAAGTATAGCAAGATTTTTATGCTTGTAAAGCAAGGTATTATTGGCAATATTTTGCTAAAACTAGGGCAAAATGTGTGCTGTCGAAAAGCAACATCCACTAAAACAAGGATTGAAACAACCAAATCGATATTCTTAGAAATGGACTTCAGAAACGTCGAAAAGCAACATCCACTAAAACAAGGATTGAAACATATGCTGCCTGGTCTAAGTGTGAAATAGTAGGTCGAAAAGCAACATCCACTAAAACAAGGATTGAAACTCCGGTTCGATAGCAACCCGGCCCAACGACCCGGTTGTCGAAAAGCAACATCCACTAAAACAAGGATTGAAACTTCAGCGTTTTCAAGTATCTTTCTTTGTTCTTTTGACTTTTCAATGCACGTTTTAATCCTATCCACTCGTTTTGATTTTTTAGCCTTCAGCACACCTTTACAATAAACACATTCAGGTATACGAGTATCTCCAGATAATTTTAAAGGGATGTCGAGTCTATCGATATGCGCTAAGGCTGAAAGGGCAGTGTTGTCCAGAATGATTATTTAATATACTTCTTAGCCATATTTTCTTCTTCTTTTGCCTCAGATATACCCAGTAACGAGAATATCTTCATTTTTCTATTTTTCAGTTCACTAATAAAATCCTCAAAGGGCAGATCAGCGAGTTCAGCGGCTTTGCCTGAAGATATCTCTCCTTCCCGGTATAATTCAGTTGCAATAAGGATTTTGCTTTTTTTAATAAAATTGAAATAATTTTAGCCTGCTTCTTTTCAGCAGATGCGCTGAGCGTGGGTTGAGTGTGGTCTGTGCAGGTGGTGGCCTCGGATGTTGTTGGGTGCTGCCGGTGGCGGGTATGGCTATATAAATATATTTTTTATGAAATGCGGCGCCGCAAAGAACACAAAGTTAAGGTAACATTGTCTTTGCACCCTTTGTGGTGAAACAGTAAGTAGCAAACTTCAATTTGCGTGATTCTACTTTCATCTGCGGTGCGCACCTACTTCCCCAGCCCCAGCACATCAGCCATACCATACACCCCGGCCCCCTGCTCCATCGCCCAACATGCAGCCCTCACAGCCCCACCCGCAAACGCCTGCCTGCTATGCGCCTGGTGCCGTACCTCAATACGCTCACCATCACCAAAGAACAACACAGCATGGTCCCCTACCACATCGCCGCCCCTTACAGCATGAATACCGATCTCATCGCCCCTTGGCGCAAGTCCCTGCCGCCCGTACACATAATCCCTGCCGCCCAGCACATCACTAATAACCTGCGCCGCCTTCATCGCAGTGCCACTCGGTGCATCCTTCTTATTATTGTGGTGGGCCTCAATAATCTCCACATCAAACCCGTCCAGGGATCCGGCAGCCTCTTTCAACAGTTCCCAGAAAATATTAACACCCACAGCAAAATTAGGTGATATGACCGCAGCCACACCATTGTCCTTGATGGCCTTGTGCATCTGCTGCGTCTGTTCCTCGCTAAAACCAGTAGTCCCCACCACCAGGTTTGCCCCGGCATTGGCGGCACTGACCACATTCCCTGTCGCGGCCGCAGCAATAGTAAAATCAATAACAACCTGCGTACCCGTATCCTTTATCACGGTTTGTATATCCGCAGGGTCTGATACCGGCACACCCAGGTGGCCTGACCCGATGGCCTCGCCCACATCCATGCCGATATTTGCAATATCAAATGCCGCAGAAAGTTCCATATCCCCGCTGTCCAGAATATTCCGGATGATCAGGGTGCCCATTCTGCCGCATGCACCGGTTACGGCGGTGCGTATCATACTACAGCGCCCCGATTGCTTTTAATTCAGCCACCAGCTTTGCCTCGTTCACGGAACTAAGTGGCGCAAGTGGCAGCCTCAAGTGTCCTGCAGCCAGGCCGACCAGTTCAGCCGCCTTCTTCACAGGTATGGGGTTTGTCTCAAGGAACAATGCCTTGATAAGTGGTGCAATCTGTGCTTCCAGCCTCTTTGCATCATCCAGGTTCCCTTCATTGAAAGCCGTAACCATAGCCGTCATCTTCCCAGGTACGATATCCGCCACAACACTTATCACTCCAACACCGCCCATTTCCATAATGGACAGTGTCATGGCATCATCTCCTGATAACAAAATAAAATCCTCATCACGGGTCAGCCTGATAATATTAGATAACTGGTCCAGGTCACCACTGGCCTCCTTTATCCCTATAATATTAGGGTGACGGGCAAGCTGTGCAGTAATCCCCGGCTTCATGTTAAGGCATGTCCGGCCTGGCACATTATATAATATCTGTGGAATATCCGCATTATCAGCTATCTTAGTAAAATGTTTAAGCAGCCCATCATCATTGGGCTTGTTATAATATGGTGTGATCAATAGTGCTGCATCGGCCCCCGCATCAGCAGCATATTTGGTTAATTCCAGGGCTTCAGCTGTGCTGTTGGCCCCGGTACCGGCAAGAACCGGCACTTGACTGTAATCCACAGTTATGTCAATAATTTCCTTATGTTCCTGGAACGTAAGAGTAGCAGACTCTCCTGTCGTTCCGGAAGGCACTACGCCTGAAATTCCCCCCTCCACAAGGAAATCCAGGTTGGACTGCATTCCCTCCTTGTCAATCCTGTCACCAGGGGTAAAAGGTGTTATCATTGCAGCCAATACGCCATTTAACATAGCATGACCACCTACATTATACTATTATTTTGCCTGTCTATTCTTCTTCCTTGTGATGTATCCGGCAATCCGGTTCCTTATAACCTTGCTCCGGACATTTGTGAACTGGGTGACAAGAGGCTTATTATCCTCAAAATCACCAGTGAAATAGTCGCCTTTTTCATTTATTAATTGGAGTGCAAGTGTCTTGATATAACTTGGTCTGATTCCCATTTTTATGCTCCTATATTTTAGCTCCTGTATTTTATAACCTGCATACTACCCCACTATTCATATATGTTTCCTTCAACATCACAAGTATGTAGTGTTATCCATCAAATGCAATAAGAAAATTATTTACATCCGATGAATAATATATATTGTTATGACAGATATCGGACTTCTATGGGATACAAAGTTGCTTTTTGAAAAGTTCTTCACTGAGCACGGTTTTGATTGCAAGTTAATACATCCCGCATCACTTGGCACGCCATTTTTACCTGAATTCAAACTATTGATAATACCAACCGGTTTTGCCAATCCTGATTATTCCGGCACATTATCCTCACTGGTACGCAGCAGTCACAGGATAGAGAAATTTATTAAAAACGGGGGCATGCTGCTGGTATACGGTGCCCTGACAGAATCACATAATTATGAATGGCTGCCAGTCAACCTTGAATATATACAGCGGTATGGTCCTGTTGAACTATGCCCGCGCTGCCAGAGCGATGTATCACTGTTAGCAGGTGACACATCATTGGAATGTGACGGCTTCTTTTGCTCGGCAGATGGTGAATGTATCTTGCTCAATGATTCGAATGAAGTAGTATTAGTAGAAATGAGGCACGGAAAGGGTATGATAATCGCCACGACCATACATGAATTTCCTACACCTGAATTTATCAGGTGGGGACTCGAACATTCGACTCATGCCAGTTTATAGAGTTTTAGGTATTTTTTTAGCTACCAGATTCGCCATCAATAGGCTGGATTGATCTAATCTGGCATCAATCGTGGATTTATTGCAATGTTGTATACGTTACCGTTTTTGATTTTGAAGGATTCAAACATTAACAAATTTAAATGTCAACACACCACTTAATGATAGTGATATTAGTAAGCTAAACAAATACGATTTTTATTAAAGAACCCTTCCCGGTTCATTTGATGTTTCCCCCCAAATATTACATCATCTTTTTTTGTTTAAAGCTGTTCCAGAAATACTTATAATTCGGTAGTGTCCTAATTTTCGTGACCTGATGTCTTTATATGTCTGATTCTTGAAAATCATGTGTTTACCTACTGGACTCTATGACATTTTTTTAAAAATTTTTTTACTTTCAATCCGCTCTCTCTTAGAGATTGTCGGAAAAGTACCTAAAAAGCGCCTAAATTGAAACTTCCAGAAATATTGTTAAAACTAAATCACTATGCTGCGCCCGGTCAAGTTTAGACAGCAAAGCTGAAATATTCGAAAAGTAGGCTTTTCCGACAATCTCTCTTAAAGTATAATTGGGGGCAAATGATTTAGAACACGGATTTCACAGATCATACGGATGCACACGGATACGATTGATTCGGTTTTTGTGTTCAATCTGAAAGAAGAAAACAAAATGTTTCACGCCGAATTAACAGATAAAATCATCAGTTTGTTTTTCAAAGTCTATGCTACTGATAAAGAAGTCGGGCTATTGTTAAATTTTGGTAGAAGCCCGGAGTTCAAAAGAGTGATATTTACGAATGACAGGAAAGAATGATTTTAATAAGAAATCCTAAATCCGTGCGTATCCGTCGAATCCGTGGTATCCGTGTTCCTTCCTCCTTGATGAATACTATTTCATAAATCAACAAATTCAATTAATATATAGGTCACGATTTGTAGGACACTACCTTCAGTAGCTAACACTTTTATTGATTATGTGTACACCGCTATTGATTACGAATAAGAAGAACCAATGCTGCGCTTCTATGTTGATGAGATTTATTGATATGCCACATGCTTCTGGTTTTCGATTACTTCAAGACATGACAGAGGTAGTGCGATATCAAAAAGTGTTAGTTACTGAAGGACACTACCTATAATTTTCAAACCTATTGACGATAATTAAATCTTTCAATAAATAGCAAAGTTTAAATCTATCATAACCAATCATAGTCTATCAAAAAATCAATAATACAACAGAACAGAAGGCAAATATCAAATATGGAGTGAATTACGTGATAACTGTGAACAAGATATTGATATTTATTTTAGGAACACTTATTTTTAGTGGATGTATCGGTGAAAATCAGGCAACTACAGACCCAACACTACCATCAAACGAACAATCCATACCAGAAATCAAACTGTTATCTTTCTCAAGCGTGTATATCCAGAATAATTATAATGAAAATATTATTCCAGTATTTATGTGGGACAATGTTCCTGGAAATGAAAGCGATAGCCTCAAAGACCATTTGATATCTTTAGAGTATGATTGGGTTGAAAATGCACAGATTACAAAAACAAACGAATATCTGTTTTGCTGGGATGAAGTTCTGGTAAATGAACTTTTCACAACATCACAATTTTACTCTGAAGATAGGCGTTTATCCGATTTTTTACAAAAATATGGAGGTGATTGGGTACATAGAGCGAAAATTGAAAAAAGCGATGATAGCAGGACAATAAATGTTTTTGATGAAAATCAGAGTCTTTCTTTGAAACTTAACTATGAAAAAACGGGGATGATCCTGACAACCTCTGACGGTAGAACTGAAAAATTCCTTGTGAATACTAAGTGCGGAAAGTTGAATGTGTATGGCGCAGAAAACAGGACAATCCGTATTTTTACAGATGAAAACTCTATCATGGTAATACTTAGGTCCAATACCAGTGCTGTCTTGGTGGATACATTTGAAGAAAATATTCCCGTAAAAGAAGAAGACGGTAAGATCATATTATGTGATATGCGGAGTACTCTCAGTCATAATTCGACAGAAAAATATTATGCAGTATATAATCTCTCAATTACGAATAATGGATTAAAAACTATTAATTTTACAACAAATGATATGCATTTACGTATGGGAGACCAGATATTTAATACGAGTCCTGTGGAAATCAGGGAAGTTTATCCACTGTTTAATCTAATTGCAGAAAGTGCTACCATATCTCCTGGACAGAATCTGGTAGGATGCATCATTTTTCAAGTAAATTTGCCTTATGATGAATCATTTCAACTGATGTATAACTCAACGCCTATTATTTCAGAATCTTTTGAAAGAACTGTTGAAGCTCTAACAATATCGGAACATTTCAATTACTCGACCATCTTTGATACTCCACAATTTAATGTTGATAGTAAAAAAAACGTAGATATGGATGATATTGAACCTGATGATCTCTATCCTGCCGTAGGATCATATCCGCTTGTATGGCCTAATTGGGTAAACAGGGATACTGTTGAATTCTACAAAGAACTTGATTCACAGAATCTTTTAAAACATCCTGAAAATTTCGGGAGAGGCCGTCTTCCCGAGACAATAATTACATATGAATTATCGGTCACGTCCAACCAGAATATAACTATAATGTCAGAAGACCGTTTAATTATTATCGATGATGGAAACAAGGAGATAATAAATAGGGAGATGGATTATGTAGCCATTCTTAGTGGTCAAACATACGAACTTTATTCAGAAAATATACCACAAATGAATTATTCCAATGCAACAATAGTCTGGACAGAATTTTATAATTGGTATGGATGGGGGATGGCAGCACGTATGACTCTTAATGATCAAATTGTGATATTTGATGAAGATCAAAATATGGTAATAGCAATGTGTAATACTAATCACTTTGTCTCCTGAAATTTATCTGTTTTCCCATTAGGTCACATTGTAATTGCCAGATTTAAGTAATAAGCAAACAGATTAATATAATTATTGAAGGTAAAAAATATGCCGAGGTTATTCATCCTCATAATTATTGCCAGCGTTTCAATTTCATCTTGTATATTTTGGCAATCTGAAATTACATATGAAGTCGCATTTTATACATCGGAAAATACAACTTTTTACGTACCAGTGCCTATAGATGATTCAAATAAAATTGTAGATGTAATGGAAAATTTGAAAGTAACTGATGGGAAAGCTGATTGGAAACTTGTCGACACCATTTATGGAAAAGCATTGGAAGTCCGCACAACTGATCCATGTAAATTATCTGCCAGGAAAAAATATGGATATAAGAACACTGAAAAAGGAGATAAATGGTTACAAAATTGCAATATTAGCATGCTCAACGAACTTATTAAAAAAGAGCATGGATGGGATGAAACGTATACTGGTTGGGTTTATGCATCAAATCCAAACTCAACGGCACTAATTTATATATCTTTTGACGATGGTTGGAATAATCTTTTGGCATATAAAATTGGCTTGACACCCTCTGATCCTTTTGCTCAAATCCCTCTAAAAGAGGGGTGGCAAACAGTCAAATTAGAACGATATATGTTGTTATATGATTAAGATGATTTCTGACGAAATATTATTTGATTTTTTAGTATTTGTTTAGCTACCGGATTCGCCATCAATAAGCTGGATTGATTAAATCTGGTATCACTCATGGATTTATTATAATGTTGCACACATTATCGTTTTTGATTTTGAAGGATTCAAACATTAACAATTTTAAATGTAAACACACTGCTTAATGATAGTGATTTAGTAAGCTAAACAAATACGAGTTTTACTTAACAAGTTTGCCCGTAGTTTTGATTTTCTTCACTTCTTCAGGACTGGAAATTGTGAGCACAAAGGTACCATGACATGGCTTTGTATATGGAAATATGATATTATCCCCATCTACTGCCACATAGATTGGTGGAACACCTATAATGAACACATTCATCATACGATACCCGGGCTGCACTTGGTAGTATTCATCATAGTTCGAGCTGATGAATGTCGAGCATTCCTTGAATCTTGCTTTGGATAGTAAAATCTCATAGTTCAACTGTTCGACGCAACCCAACGTTCTACCTCCGTGTTTACTTTTGATATTATTGGTTTTGGATTATGCACAGCCCTGGCCCGGATATGTTCTAAGCCTGCATCATCACACTGCTGTGCCAGGGTCACAGCATCATTCCCGAATATTATTCCTACGGCCTCACCGCTTATTAATGCGGCTGCCGTGGCAAGATAGGACACCCCTGCATCGTTATGGATCAATACATAACATATATCGGCATCAACCTTTTTTTCGGAAAGAGCGCCAATAGTAGCATCAAGGTCTGCCGTATCCTTGATATAATGTCCGGCAGGGTCGGCCGTACGGACCAGTCCCAGTGCTGCATTGTTGCCTGCAATAGTTACCATGGTGCCGCTTTTTACCAGCAGGTCAGATATGTATATTGCCAGGCTGGTTTGCACCGGGACTTCAGGGCAACCCAACAATAATAATGCCTTTTTGTGTTCATTGTTCAAGATTATTCTTCCTTATGCTGATGAAAAGTTCCGGATTACTTTCCTTTATGATGATGATCGTTTAACCTGTGCCTCCTGGGCAGTCATTTTCTTCATTTCTTTTTCATCCATGCTTCCACCCTGGAGCTTCATGCGTTCCCGCAGGACACATTTTCCACCTCTGGAACCACCCAGGGGATTTTTGGGCGTACCAAGTGAATTCATACACCTGGCCATTACCGCAGCTCCCCGGGCCAGACCATCATCAATAAATGCAATATGTTCCTCAGGTGAATCGAATATACCCAGTTTTGTTATCTGGCTGAGTATCAATCTTGGTTTGCATCCGGTAATGGCGGCCCTTCCCGTTAACCCAATGGCAGTCCTCTCTGTGACAAGGTTCTCATCCAATGCCACTTTCACCAGTCGTTTCACCATGATAGCACACACCATATCCACTATAGCAAACAGTGTCTCCAACCCATATTTCTCATACAATTCACCCCCTATCTTTGATAGTTTTTCCAGGTCGGAACCGTTTATCCCTACATCACATCCTATCAGGGTAACCCCGATTTCCTTTGCTGTTTTCGGGCTGACCGGTACGCTGCCGTACTTATCCACATTTTCTGAAATTACCTCAATTGATACCAGTTCATGTATCTTGCTAGTATACTCTTTAATAACCTTCCCCCGCTTCATCCAGGTGAGCAGTCCCACTGGTTTGTTTTTAAAAAGGTCAAGGGCAGTACCTACCGTTTCATCCACAAGATGTGTGCCCTGGATAATAGCATCCGGAATGGCACCGGCATACCCTGCAAAATTCCCGGTAACCATGGCATATGGGGTATCGTCATTGGTGATGCGACCATCCAGCGTTGTGCCGAAGTCGATGGAGAGACAAGGATTCCTGAAATCAATGCCAGCCCATTTTGCGCCTTCTTTAATACCGGCAGTAGCCAGTTCACCTTCCATCTCATTGGCGACCACCTCAAGCCCCGAGGCACCCACCGGGGGAAGTACGCCGCCCACTGCACCTGTGAACACGATCTTTTCTATCAAGCTGAACTTCTTGAAGCGCTGAGGCACGTTATCTATGGACATAGCAGGGATCATGTGTTTAGGCGGTACTCCCGCCATCATACACCCGTTAGCCAGTGCTTTGACAAAATGGCCTACTTCTTCAGGCGAATCAAAACCGGCAACAACTCCGGTGGAGCGTACCACGAAGTGCAGGTCCTCTTCAATATCAAGGTTGGCTGTACTGAGCGATTCTCGCAGGGTATCCCGTACCAGTTCGGCAACAGATTCCTTGGTAAGTGAAATGCCTGTAAGTGTTTTACCGAAAATCTCTTCTTTTGGCCTGGGGCTCCTGACATCTCGTGTCATATTTACAGTCTTGTTGATGAGGCTGGTCTTGCCATCCTCCAGGTTAGTAGCAGTCAGTATGCATTTAGTTGTAGTGTTGCCCACTTCAACCGAGGCTACAATAAAATAAGGCTTGGACTTCAGGTCCAAAAGCCTGACATAAGGGCTTTCTGAGATTCTAGGTTTTGTCCCGAATGTACTTTTTTTCAGTATTTTTACCGGATTAGTCATAGTTCGCAAACTTCTATAGGAATTGTAGTAGATAAATTTTGTTTTCTACTATTTGGCATAATATGTGCACAACCATGAACCTATCGGTTGGTCTACCTTTTGTTATCAAGATCATGTAATAATAAATTGATCTGCTCAAGCCCTGCATTCGTCTTGAACCCTGTTCCGGTAAAATGGGTACGTGAAGCGTGAAATCCTGCCAATAAAAGGGCTTCTACCAGTTCATCAATAGGTCCGGGCGAGATTTTTTTTTTTTTGCACAACCAATGCTGGTCGTAATAAGTCACAACATCTATTTCACCACGGCAAAATTCAATGATCTTTACTGCTTGCTCCCACTTGCCTGGCTTTTTAATCTCCAGTTCAACAAGCAATGCCTCACAGAAATCCTGCTCCCGGATACTGCCCAGCCAGAGTGGTCCGGCAATTTGGAGCGTCCCTTTGCAGTGGGGACAGATCGATCCCAACTGTGCCGCAAGCCCATATTTCCAAGACCTGTATCCACAATTTGGGCAGTGGACAATAAAACCCATTTTTTCCAGGGCATCATCGGCAGAGGCCACACCCTTTATGATCTCAAGATATACCCTGACATAGTGCCGTGTTGCATGGGTCAACAGCACCTTTACCCCTTTATCCCGGCGTCCCAGGGCCCGGACCGCTGCACCCAGAAGGATGCGGCCCCCCATCTCTTTATGGTATTCGGTGTTCAACGGCACTGCCGCATACTTGCGTATTCCTGATTTCAGGTGGGCACCGCATAGTGGAGCAGTATCTGTGGCAGTGATGCACAGTAACCTGCGGGCTGAGCGGGTCGCAGCATCCAAAAACGGGGCAGGTGAGCCAAAGGGGTCAAGGTCAACAATGTCAAAATACTGTCGGTGCATGAGTGTATTGGCATTTTGCCGGGAGGAGGTACAGATATCTTCCATACCGTTTAGCATTATGTTTTTCCGGATCAGTTCATAGGCATCCTGTTTCCAGTCGTTCAGGCAGCATTTGGGTCCCACCTCGGCTGCCATACGTATGCCCCTGATGCCTGAAGCTGACATAACGTCTGCGTAGGAAACCGCTTTAGTGTCAAGGCCATGATCTTTTATAAAAACCGCAACAGCAGAAATGGTAATATCACGGTTTAATTCCATTTCAGGGTTATAGAACACACCCGCGGAAGAAGATGGAATACAAGATGAATCATCGGGAAGGGGGACCTCAATTCGGACACCTCCTTCACTGATGACTTTTATTTTCATTATTCACTATACTACGGTGATATTCATCATCGTTATATCCTTTCGTCCTTGTAAGTAGAATGAATATATACCAGATTCGTTGAAAGTGTATCTCACAAACCGCCCATAATGAATATTTTGTTCTTCTTCCCATATACCATTCTCATTAACCAAGTGTCGTGAGGTCTTCTCGAAATTTCTCCATTTAATGGTATCACCCACGTTTATTTCTTTATCCCCTATAGGTATGAACATGTAACTTTTGATCCTGATCATATATTCCTGGGGTATAGCAGTTGATGTGGGTGTTACTTCAGTTGGCTCAGGGGTTTCGATGGCAGTTGCAGTGGGTGTTGCAATGGGTGTTGCAGTGGCAGTCGCAGTGGGTGTTGCTGTCTCTTCAATGTAAGGTTCAGGTTCAGTGCAGCCTGTAACAAATATTGATATTGCTAATAATGTTGTTACAATAAAAATTGTAAAAGCTTTATTTATTCCCATAATCATCATCACCTTAATAGTCTGATTGTTTACAATTATTTTATTCTATAAGTTATTAATACTTTCGCAAAGATTTGAATAAATTTGTTCATTATCCCTCAACCTGACAACCATGCCGTATGCCAGTATCTTGGCTGCTCCTGCCATTATCATTAACAGTACCATTGAGGCCATAAACCTGACATTAATTACGGCGTTCGCACCCATCTTTTCGGCATCCTGTACCATGCGATTAATAGCTTTCTCCCTGGCTTCCTCAAGCATCTTGGAGGATTCTGTCAGTTGACCACCGACAATGGTGCGCATACCTCATGATGTCCTCGTCGATATGCCTGGCCTGGATTGTAATGCCACGGGCCATGTCGGGGGTCTTTGTGATCTCTTTTCCTACTATGGTATCTGTGTTCACGATTATCATGTTCTTTCCTCAGTATCTTCTTTCAATTTCAGTATCCTTTGTCTCTATTCTTCCCTTTATCAAAAACAATAACGCTATTATTCAATACCTGAACATACCCGCAGAACCCGCCCCACTGCCGGACTTCGTGGGTGAGCGGCTGGGAGCAGAGCCCAAAGAGAGTGATATGATGCACGACATGCTCGCACATCCGGCAGAGCATATGACAGAGATGAACAAGGAGAAAAATGCTGAGATTAAATCATACTCCGGTTTCTTTGACGGCGAAACAGGCGCTGACGCAGGTGATATGGCTAATTAAACTGTGGTGTGGGAGTACTACAACCATGAGTTCCAAAAGCTGATCGAAATACTGGTCACGAACAAGAAGAAGCTTAGGGATGGATACGACACCAAGAGTCAGACCAATTACAGGCATCTTCAGGAATGATATAAAGATTCGATAGATAAATTGCAGCCCCCCATGGGTAAAATCGAGGCTACAGATAGGATAATTAACTAGATAATCTATGGTTGTACAGGCTGACTGGGGAAGAAATAGTAGTTATTCACTTTTAATATTTTGAAAAAAGTACTTATCCTAATAGATGATAATAACATATCAGGTAGAAAAACAATGATGAAAAATCACATTTTATTAAGAGACATTATGACACGGGGGGTAACTTCCGTTCCTATGGATATCACCCTTAGAGAAGTTGCAAAAATATTGATTGACCAGAGCGTTTCCGGCGTAGCTGTTACAGACCATAACGGGGAAATTATGGGATTTATCACGGAAATGGACATGTTGCATGTAGTTGTTGATAAATCACTTCTGGATTGCACTGCTGAAGAAATAATGACGACTTCGTTAAAATCGATCAGCCCTTCCACTGATCTGGAAACTGCTGCAAGTGTCATGCTGGAAGCACGTATTCACAGACTGATCATACTCTCAGAACAAGGTATGGGGGCCTCAGACCGTCCCGTGGGTATTCTCAGTGCCAGTGATATCATCAGGCAACTGATACTATAAGGACTTATTTTCGCACAGGTGGGAGCCTGCAAAGTTTCGAGCTCAGTTGTGCGTGTATCCTGATAATGTCATATTTAGTCAACAGTCCTAACAGCCTTGTCGGGTCATCCCTGTCCACAACAGGCAGGCGGCCGATATTGTTATCCAGCAATTTCCTTAAGGCTTCTTCAAGATTCTCATCTTCATATGTCACGATCAGTGAGCGGGTCATTATATCTCCGGCATTTACACTGTCCCTTTCATCGGTGGGGACTTTTTCAGCATCCTCAAAGGTCACCATACCGACCAGCTCCAGGTTATCCAGCACAGGATACCCCAGATGACCATATTTATGGATGAGGTTCAGCACTGTCTGAATCTTTGTGGCCGGATCGACTGTGATGATATCGCCACTCATGGCTTCCTTTGCTGTTACAAGTTCCAGCACGTCTATTGTCATCTCGCGGCGGTGGGCAGGGGAGTCCATCCTGGTGGCCACCTGTTTTTCATATATGGACCATCTGCCTGACAAAACATATGCCAGGGTGGAGGCAAGCATCAGTGGTGGCAGCAGGTTATAGTTGCCTGTTAGTTCGGATACCATTATTATTGCGGCAATGGGTGTTTTTGCCACACCTGCAAGCAGGGCTGCTGTCCCGACAAGCACAAAGGTAGCTGGCTGCAATACTATAGTGGGAAACAAAGTATGGAACGTCAGTCCCAGCACGCCGCCCATCATAGCCCCGATAACCAGTGAGGGAGCGAACACACCACCGCTGCCCCCGCTGCTGATGGTGAAGGATGTGGCAAGGATCTTGGCGAATACCAGTAGCAGCATAAGCCCCACTACAAGTTGCTGGTCCAGGGCCTGCTGGATGAGCCCGTATCCTACGCCCAGGCTTTCAGGTATGAAAAATGCAAGGATTCCAAGTAAAAAGCCGCCGATGGCAGGCCTGAAATGACGAGGTATGGTCAACCTGTTGAAGACGTCCCTCATGCCGTAGAAGATATGTACATAAAAGATACCAACGGCTGCACATGCCATACCCAGTAGTGCATAGAAAACAAGTTCGTATGGGTTGGTGAACTGGTAATTGGGCATGATGAACATGGAACCCCAGCCGAACACTGAGCAAAATATGGAATAAGCGATAGTGGACGAGATAAAGGCAGGCACGATGCCCTCTGATTCCGAACCCTGCCTGTACAGTACTTCGATTGCGAATATTGCGCCGCCAAGTGGGGCCTTGAATATGCTGCCCACACCGGCAGCCATGCCGCATATTATGAGAATGCGACGGTCCCGGTCACTGAGATGGAGCCTGGTTGCAAGTATGGAACCAAAACCTGCACTGATCTGGGATATTGGTCCTTCCCTGCCTGCGCTTCCTCCTGAGCCTATGGTTATCATAGATGTCAGTGCTTTAATAAAGGGGACCCTGGTCTTGATTTTACCTTGTTTATGGTGGTAGGAATCAAGAACCGAATTAGTACCTTCCCCCTCTGCTTCAGGGGCAAGGCGGTACACCAGATAGCCTGCAAGCAGTCCGCCCAGCATGGGGAGTACTACGAGTAATAAACGGTTGGGCTGGCCTGTAACAACGGGCAGGAGGTCAATATCACCTCTTGGGGTAACAGGAAAATATCCGCCGATGCCGCCTAACAGGTAATAGGTGGCATAATACAGGCCCGAATAGAATATGATGGCAACAATTCCGCCTACAATACCTACAAGGATGCTGAGGGCTGTCCATCTCTGGACCTCTTTCAGGTCGAGTTCACGTACTATTTCCTGTATTTTGCTGCTGGGATCCATTCTGATCACACCAGCCCTGGAACGTGAAAGGTTGATGAATTAGTTTGATTGATAATGAATTCTACAGGTAATTTGTGTTTTAGAAATGACTGTCTAATTATTTCCAAAATAAAAGAATTTACAGTACTCGTTTGTTCAACCTTCTTTAATTTTTCAGGTGTTATTAATACAGTATGAGTAATAAGGTTAATGTATTACAAATTTGTGGAATTTATTGGGTTGTTAAATTTGCGGCGACAATAGCATTTTCATGCTCATGGATGTCCTGAAGGATTCCTCCCTTTTCACTTAAATTTTGAACTGCCGGACAGACTCCAATTTGTGTGGGGTAAACCAAAATTTAAAGAGGCGACGAGTTTATTAACAAAGTTGGAAGTGTATATGCTATGACTGAAGAAAGTGAAGATTTGGTGGCGTATTGCGGTTTGTACTGTGGAGATTGTCATGGTTATACTGGCCGTGTAGCTGATCTGGCCAGGGACCTGCGGAAGGAGCTCAGGCAGACACGGTATGATTTATTTGCAAAAGAGATGGCCAGCTCTCCCTATGCTAAAAGCTACAAACATTATGATGAATGCTATGAGGTCTTAGGCCAGATGGTTAAATTCCGCTGTAAAAGAGGCTGTCGAAATGGCGGAGGTAACCCATACTGCAAAATAAGAAGGTGTGTTCTGAAAAAAGAACTGGACGGCTGCTGGGAATGTTCGGAGTTTAAAACTTGTGGTAAACTGGACATCCTTAAGCCAGTCCATGGAGATGCCCACAAGAAAAACCTAAGGCGACTTAAGAAAGGCGGGAAAAACGAATTCATAGCTGGAAAACACGACTGGTACACCAAAGCTAAGGAATAACACACATACAACAAAAGGAAGGAAAACTCGTTTTCGTCTTGGGGGCGGGTAAGGGAGAGACCAGCGCACCAAACAAGGTTAGGCCGTGCTGCCCTTTGCCTGGCTGTTGTGTTGGTCATGGGCTTGGCCTTAGGGAGTAGATCCTGGTATATCTGCCTGGCAGGAGATGGGGCTGGGTTCCGAGGCTACAAGGCTTCAATGTATGTGCTGCTGGTCCGGCCTTTGGTTAATTGGGAGGGCTGCCAGCGGGTGGGAAGCGGTGTAAAAGTTACAAACAACTTCTGGGATATTGAAGAAATTATGTCCCACTCCTTGTAACGCCCACCACCTATTTAGCATCAGGGTCAAATTTTAAACACAAATTCGCCCCATTGTTATTTCAATTGATAAATTATAACATCCTCATTTTCGAATATCTTATCAAAGTACTCCAGTTCTGCCCCGCTTTTGAACTTATATGCCATTGACCGCTCATAGAATTCATTAAAAAGTGTCTCTGAAGAATAGATATTTTCATGCACATCCGGTTGAACCGTTAAAAGCATGACCTGGTAATAAACATCCCATCTTTGCAGCAAGATATACACATATTCTGCCCCATTTTTCTCAGCAATACCCACTGCTGTTTCCTCGGACTCAGTGGTGAAAAAGGTGGAAACATCAACCACCTTCTCATTGGACTCAAATTTGTCGTACAATTGCGATGGTCTGCCCACAGTATTCTTTATTTCACTGGACGCATAAGTAATAACGGGTTCCTTATCAGCGGCTTTGATCTGAAGCTGGTAATCCCACCACCCCAGAACGTTGCTGTTTTCTTTGGTCCTTAAAAATTGTATGGCTTCATATGAATCTTCTGAAATAGGATGTCCTGTGGTGCCTTTATAGGAATCAAGGAAATATGGATAACCTTCTGTACTTAATCCGCTCATTGTGTAGGTATTTGGATCAAGCTGGTATACCCTGTACCCGCTGTCTTCATGATCTTCCAATATAAGGCTGTCCTTTTGCATATTCAAATAAGGGGGTATCCACGAAAAACCTAAGACGATGAAGGTAGTAAAAGGATTCCATGACGAAAAGCCCCTACTACCCAATGCCGGGCAAAGACTATCCACAGACATGGACTCAATTCGTTGACTAGTTCCAGGATGATACTACCTGTGCCACGATTCACATTCCGGTTCAAACGTTGGAATTCAAAGTCGTGAGGGGTCCTCTTCTATCGCCTACCTGAACAGAGTGTCATAACGGCTCCTATCTCGTACAACTCCCACGTACAAGATGGATCGTGATTGTAGGTTTTTCATGGATACCCCCTTTTCAAATAAAGATAATAACCACCAAGGAGAGCAAATGTGACAATGAGTGCAATAAATGATGCTGTGAAGAATTTAGTTTTACGTTCTTCGGTGGGTTTACGTAAAAGAGCTATTATATTTGGAAATCCTATGATTATTGTAAACAGTGTAAGAGAGACGATACCAAAGGAATAGAAATAAAATGGTTTCGCAAACAAGGCAACCAATGTAAACTTCGGTTCATATGATATGAGAGTCTGGCTCAGATACATGAAAAATACTGCAATCAGTACTATATTCACTACAGCCAATACCCTGTGGATGTTAGCGGACTTAATGAAATTAAGGAAAATCATCAGTGAAGTAATGCCAATTGCCAACAGGATTCCGGAAGATATAAACGTTATATCCAGTATGTACCAGGGAAAAATTTGTACCCCAGCCAGAACCCACAGTGCTGTACCTATCAGCCAAACCGCATACATAAGATGCAATATTCCAATAACTCCATTGAATTCAATCCCCTTTATTCTGTGAATATACTCTCCATCATACATTTCCATTAGCATTTCCTCCTCTATATTCATCATACTGGCATTCGGGCACCACCCCATCATTTTTCTTATGGCTTCTGTTATGCTGATATTCATACAAGCTCCCTCAATTTCATGAACAGTTCATCTTTGATCTGATTTTCCTGTGCCATTTCAAGCAGGGTTTTTTTCTATTTGCTTATCCATGGTGATGGGCACTCCGGATACAGCCTGCCGGGATATTTTGAACAGGGGGGAATATTGAAATTGGGAAGGCCACTGCGTCTGAGTTTCCAGATATCGAATTGTCTCTCACCAACTGGAAGGAACAAATGTCAATATGTGCATGTTGACTATATATAGGTTGTTATTATTTAAGAAGTGGAATTTTTTCTGAAAAATTAGGCAATACTGCTTAAAATTTGAAGACAGAGCGTTGAACACCCAGGCTGCCCTCTGCCTTACTGCCGACACTGATCCTGGGCTGACCTTTATTGGTTCGGGGTCCGGCCCGAGGGTGTGGGATATTACATTACAGACCACTTCACAATTTATACAGTGTATCCCGTGAATGAAAGCTCTTTAAGAATCCCTGCATCACAATGTAATCACAAGCTTACCATTGTCAACTATTACCGGATAGGTCACAATATCATCTTTCGCTGACCCGGAGATAATTTTGCCATTGTAGCCATAGATCGATTTTCCGATACTACAGCATTGCACCTGCTGCATTCCCGGCATTGGATCCAGGCGGCGCTTGCCATGTGTACAGCGGTTCTGGAAAGCATAGTACTGGCCATCATCTCCCTGGATGATGAGAACGCGTTCAGGGAGCGTCTTTGCTTCAAGACGTATGGCTCCATTAACACTCGATAACTCGGGTACACGGGCAAGGTCTACAATGATCTTTCCATCATCAAAGGTCCAGCAGCCTTCATCTGATGGTTTCTTTGTGGCACATATTCCAAGTAGGCGTTGGAAGATGTTTCTGTGAAGAGTTGTATTTTGCATAATTTCAACCTCCTGAGTAAAGGAAGTCATAATACCTAAAAATTCTTTGGGTTGCGTATTTCCAATAAATATGAACTGCAAGCCTGTACCACGTCTAAGGTTATCCTGGCAGCCAGTTCAAGCTCACAGTAATCCAGCCGGCCGGTAGGATATTCAGGGATAACAGCTGGCCGGGGAGATATCCAGGACGGCCTGCCAGATGCGAGGTACTACCAAGGCTGTGATTATAGGGCGTGCTGCTCTCTGTCTGGCAATATGTGCTGAACAGGGGCTGGCCTTGAGGGATATCCAGGTTCTGGTATGTCTGCCCAGTAGGAACTTCGGCTGCTGAATAAAGGCTGTCAGGCTTCAAGGTGTGTGCCGCAGGTCCGGCCTTCTGTTGATTTGTAGGCTGCCTGCGGGTGGGGCCGATAGAAAAATATGGCATGAGTATCTACCCAAGGTCTGGGTAGTCATCCGGATAATCTGGATTTATGTGGTGCATGTACGTTATTTACTAAACCCCAAAAATTATCAAGTGATAATTCATTATAAATATTTTAATACATACATACATACATACATACAGCATCTCCAAACCCAATATAACTTATTTAAAGAATATGTGCACCCACGGTTCCTATTCTGCTGCTGCCGACTGGCCCGAATTCCATTAGAGCACTACCGTCCCCCAGTGCAAAAACGGTATCCCCCAGCATCGCCATACTGGCCATTCCACCACTGGCTTCAACCGCTTCAATGGCATCTGCAGCTCCCGGACTGACAAGCCCGGTCTCAAAGGCAAAATCCCTTGAAAGGGACATGAAATGCTCAACCCCTGGCCGTTTGAGCATTGCCTTCAATGCCCGTTGGCCCAGTACATTGATCCTTTCCATGGTTTTCTTATCATCCAGTACCAAGGAGGTTGATATCTCACCCAGGCAGACCCACGACACTTCCATGTTATCTACCGGCAATTTTTCAACCGCACCCACCCCCGGCGCACCTACCACTGTCCTGATAACCAGGCCGCCGGTAAACTGTCCTGCCACATCCCCCATCCCTGTCCTGTTCACCACATCCGCACAATGGGCCACAACAGCCGCCTGTTCCATAGTAAGGCCCTGCCCGGGATCAGTATTTACGACCAGGGCAGTTGCCAGGGCAGCCGCACCGCTCACCCCGAAACCATAACCCAAAGGAACATCTGCCGTCAGGTCAACGACCAGTCCTAAATGCCCGGTACCGGGGAGTGATTCGACCACATACGTAACCGCGGGCAGGTCTTTTGGTTCACCATTTAAACTTATACGCGCGCCCGAGCCTGTTGTACTTGTTGTTACTCTTGCCGTCACTCCTGCTTCAAGACACAGCCCGCAGCCAACCGAGCCGGCCTTAACAGGGTCAGGATCGAATATTGTTGCAAAAAAACCAGTTATATGAGCCGGCGCAAATGCCGTTACAGTCATCCATTTACCTCAATGAACTTATCAAGAACAGCCCCTGAAATGACCCGTTTGTCCCCTGTTACCGGACCGGTCTCACTGCCCGAACTATCCAGGATAAATACTGTATTATCCGGGGTTCCCATTCCACCCTCTCCCACATCATTGGCCACTACCATCGACAGACCATACTTTGCCATCAATTCTCTTGCGCTTTCAATAAGCTCATCCTTGTCCACACTGGCTTCGGCCTTGAAACCGATAATATCCAGGTCAGGATACTTTTTCCTGATATCCTGCAGCATTTTAGGAGCAGGCCTGAGAGTTAATGTAAGTGCTTCCTTGCCTGACTTGATCTTATGATCCACAGGCTCAATAGTATAATCTGAAATTGCCGCAGAACTAATGAAAAGGTCGCATCCCTTCCCGATCTCATCCAGCACACTGTTGGTCATATCCTTTGCTGGCACCGCTTCCACTTCGGTTATGCCGTACAGCCCCTGCAGCCTGGGATGTACCAGTGTCACATCCGCACCCCTGCGGTATGCCTCCCTGGCCAGTTCCACACCGGTTCGGCCGGATGAGCGGTTGGTAAGCACCCTGATGGCATCGATACGCTCCATTGTCCCGCCTCCTGTGATTACCACCCTCTTGCCACCCAGGCTGCCGTCCCCCAGTATTCGCTGTACTTCCAGCACTATATCCTCATTAGCTGTCATTTTGGCTGTCTTTTCATCAATGAGCGGGTCCATGAGCAGAACTCCCATGTTTATAAGTTTCCCGATGTTTTCCCGTACTGCCAGGTGATCATACATTGAACCGTGCATTGCAGGTACTACAAGCACAGGTATGCCGCTACCCATGGCTGTAGTGGCGAAGGTAGTAGGAGGGGTATCGTCGATACCAAGTGACATTTTGCTGATAGTATTGGCAGTACACGGTGCCACCAGCAGCAGATCGGCAGTACCTTCCCCGCCGCAGTACTCCACATGTTCCACAGCGCCGGTAATCCTTGTTATGACGGGGTGGCCCGTGGCGTAATGCAGTGCATCTATATGGATTATTCCCTGGGCGGCCTGGCTCATCACCGCCCTGACAGTGGCACCGTGGCGCACAAGCTCCCTTGCCAGTTCAATAGTGCGTACGGCTGCAATGCTGCCAGTGACTGCCAGTACTATCGTCCTTTCCTTCAAGGTGGCGGATAAAGTATCGGTTAGTAGAAGGGTTGGGTGGTTGTTCATAGTCATTACCTGATTTTAGTTGTCGATATTCTTTGTCATGATCTATTTCATCCGGAATAAATTAAAAGTCTCTTGTTTATCGATGTCACTTGATTTGTCTGGTTGAATATTCAATGTTTTGATGATAACCCACCAAAGATGGCTATAGCGTCAAAAAATAGTTGTTTTGATACTAATCAACAAAGT
>Ga0255431_1044_pt1 | contig 22006 bp, 21 predicted proteins | sample ANMaggSeSYBR02J5_FD_182633 | JGI IMG/M metagenome (GOLD analysis project Ga0255431, IMG submission 182633) | Sediment cell enrichment communities from methane seep in Santa Monica Basin, California, United Staets - ANME aggregate JGI... | ecosystem: Environmental > Aquatic > Marine > Cold seeps >... | reverse complement strand
CGGCGCCGATATATCCTTCCAATGCCTCTTCAGGGTCATTGGGATCTTTGGGCCGATTAATAAATCCTGCCGGATTCCAGGCATATCCCGTGCCCCACTTAAAAACCTTTTTGCCAAGATCAACTGTGACAAACGGCGCTGGTTTTAGACTCAGGCAGGCCTCAAAAATATCCGCAGTATCTGACCAGTCCATATCGTCCTGACTTGCTTTGGCATACAAGACAGAGTTGAATGCCCAGATACCCTTTTTGTAGAGGGCTTCCAACTGCATGGTACCGGTTAAACGGTCAAGAGTGCTATGGCGGTCTTTGTATTGATTCAGCTTATAGAATGCGCCATCAGTATTAAGATCAATATGCTCCCATCTGCCCTCTGCATATCCGCCCCATTCAAAATTTCTGGGTTCAAACTCCTCAATGTCAAAACTGTAATCCTCTCCGGCAGTGACAGCCAAAGAGGAAAAAAACAGGATGATAATAGAAAGGAGAAATAAAAGCCCGGGGAATGCCCGTTCACAACTGACTCTCATCTCAATTCATCGACCCTGGGCAGATAATTCAGAGTAAACACCTCATCTGCAAGTTTTTTCTTATTGATCTTGGCGTAGATCATTATGGATTTATATCCTTTATACAGAGGACTATCAGTCTCAAGAACCGAAGGCCGTAAAAGATCATCGCCGAATTTTTTAATATTTTTATAATAAAGAGTTTTGATCAACATACCGCTGGCAGCATAACATCCAATGGTAACAGGCACCATGGTTTTTTTATCCACCTCCATCTTTAAGCTGTCATAGGCAATTGATGATGTTTTAGCTTTGCAATCAAGAACATATTTATCCGCTGTTTCTTCAAGAATGACAGCATTATATTCTGCGCTGTAATCAAGACGCAATATGTCGGAATTGTTGAAAACACCTCCTATCACCGACTGCAGGCTCGTGATGCGCAGCGGTTTCCCAACGCTGGGAATATAAAGCCACATGTTGTCACCCAGCCGGAGGGTTGACCTTCCTTTCTCGCTGGCAGGGGATAGAAACAGAGCTACCATCCTGTCCTGCCCTTTCTTTACCGTGTATAGAACAAACTCCTTTTTACTGCCGTCCGGTTCGATATTGATGAGCTTGCGGTACATTTCATAGGATTCAGGCTGAAGATTACGATCCACCTGAAGCAGGATTTCATTGCCATCAAGGGCGACCGCCGTTCCTGTTACGAGTAAGCACAAAAAAACAACCACCGGAAATATGACATTGCTATTTATTTTGAATAATTGTTTGAACCACATCATAAGCAACTCCAGTTTTTTTTGTATATTCAATCTGATACTCCCTCAAAGCCTGTTTCATTTTATATCCGATATTACCAGCAATAATGAGCGTTGCGCCTTTCTTTGCAATGAGCGAAGCAGCGTTTTGGCCGGCGCCACCAGGTAGATCTTTTGATGGGTTCTCTACAGCCTTAAGAAAATTACCCTTGCCATCGAAAAAAAGGAAAAACGGGGATCGTGCGGCCTGTTGGCTTATGGTTGCAGTTTTTTCCGGGCCAGTGGTAGCCACTGCAATTTTCATTGAATCGGCAGAAGCGCTTATGGCAAGACCAAAGAAAAGCAACAAAACCGAACTGACAATAATGAATTGTATCTTTCTAATTATCATGGGTTCCTCCATATAGTTTTACACATGCCTTAAGGCGGTTATAGGGTCCATTCTCGCAGCCTTAAAAGCCGGCTGCAGGCTGGCTAATACTGAGATGCCGATAACAATCAACCCGATTGTAATTACATCCCCATGTCCGATGACAGGCGCAAGCAACAGGTCGGATTGCCGTCCGAAGTTAAAAGTTATTTCAGCGGCATTTACGGCGGCAATGCTGATCAGGCTGATAATTGTTCCGACAACTGTTCCAAGCACGCCAAGCAGAAAACCCTCGGTCACGAACAGGGCCATAATTTTGCCGGGCAATGTACCAATGGCGGAAATGGTGCCGATTTCATTGATCCGCTCGTACACAGCCATGATCATTACATTCATTATGCTGACCAGGACAATGGACACAAGCATGATTTTAATAAAAAAGGTCATGAGGTCAATCATTTTTGCGATATTGTAAAACGGTGTCAGCTTTTCCCAGGTGTGCAATTCAAATACCGGCTTATCCTGCTTATTCTTAATGGAAGCAAGCTCTTCCTTGAGCCTGGAAAAAACAGAGGGAAGATCATCCATGTTTTTAAGCCTGATTGCTATTTCACTGATTTCAACGCTATTGATGCGCAGCAACTCCCTGGCATCATCTATATGAATAACCCCATCCCTGCCCCCGGGGCCAGAAATGCCTTCAAGTACACCACTGACAGTGAAAGTCTTTCCATTGACCGAGCCATCCTTGTTATTGGCCACCAGTACAATATCGTTACCCACCTTCACTTTCATGCCTTTGGCAATCAGTTCGGGGATGAGGATTTCGCCTTTTTGCAGCAAAATATCTTTCTTTTGTCCTTCAATGATACGGTCTAAAAGCAAGGGAACTGTCTTGACTTCTTGTTCAGGGATGACGGCATTGAGCCTGATGTTGGTGGTTTCAATAAAATTGCTGAACATTGCCCCAAGTTTAATACGCATAGAAAAAGATTCAACAGCATCTACATTGCTTAAAATCTTTTTTATCTTTGCAACCTGATGTTCATTAAGGTTACGATTGAGCGGCAGGTTGTCAATGGATGCCAGGTAACCTTTGCGATGAATCTGCAAATGGCCGATCATAGAGTCTGTGATCTGGCCAACCATCATGTCCTTAAAAGATCCTGTTACGGAAATATAAAGCAGTACCGCCACCACACCCAGAGTTATCAGCGCAGATGTCAATATTGTTCGCCGTTGATACCGGCGAAGATTTCGGGCCGCAATTTTAATAATATTAAACATGAGCCCCTCCGTTGTTGTTTTGTTTTTGTAGCCTGCCGTCTTCAAGTGTAAAAATTATTTCTGCGTTTCGCATCACCCTGGGATCATGGGTAGAAAAAATAAAAGTGGTGTCTAATTCATCACGCATCTTTTTCATGAGATTGATAATCCGGCTTGCCGTTTCCCCGTCGAGGTTTGCAGTCGGCTCATCGGCCAGCACCAGCTTGGCATTGGTTACCAGGGCACGGGCAACCGCTGTCCGCTGCTTCTGACCGCCCGATATCTGGCCTGGATATTTGTTAGCCTGATCCCCCATGTCAACGGCTTCGAGCAGATTTTGCACCTGTTTTTTGCGCTTCTGCTCGGGCCATTTTTGCACCATGAGTAACGGATATTCCACATTTTCAAAGACCGTCAACACCGGAATCAGGTTAAAGTCCTGGAACACGAAACCGATATGTTCGCCCCTGAAGCGCGCAGCCTGTTTACGGTTCAACTGGGCTATATTCTGATCCGCAACATGTAAAGAGCCGCCAGTCGGAGGATCGAGGCAGCCAATCATGTTGAGCAGTGTGCTTTTACCGCTGCCGGAGGGTCCGACAAATGCAACAAAGGATGCCTGCTCAATGCTGAAATTTACACCGCGAATGGCCTTAACTGTAATTTCACCAATCTGGTAAGTTTTTTCCAAATTGTCTGCAGTTACTAATGACATGATTTTTCCTTGCTTTGCCGGATATTTTGAAGCATCATATTTGAATGCAAAAAGTAAATATTTTCTAGTTTTCGTTCGGTTCGGGCACTATTTTACTGATAGATAGGCCAATATGCAAGAATAATATTTTTTTAAATTCATCAAATTTTGAAAATTCCAACGCAGGGGGGTAACTATCATGAAGTGGAAGGTTACGTGCTTACTGTTATTGTTTACCCTTTTATTTTATGGATGTTGTAAACATGTAGTACGAAAGATGGAAGTTACCAGCTATTGCGGATGCGGGAAATGCTGTGGATGGGAACGTGGAAGCTGGAAGTATTTGAAGCTTAATTTCTGGAATCGATATGTAAGCTCCGGCAAACGCAAAGGGCAAACATATACAGGGCAGACCGCCAGCGGTACAAAGCCGCATGAGCCTACTCCGGGGCTTTTTTCTATTGATAGTATTACTCATCCCTGGATGATTCCAATAAGAATTATCTTTTTCCCGTGGTTCTTGTTACCTGAAGATGGTACCATTGCAGCCGATACTATATATCATCCTTTTGGCACCAGATTTTATATCCCGGGCTATGGGTATGGCGTAGTAGAAGACAGGGGAGGAGCCATAAAGGGTAAATATCGTCTTGATGCTTACTTTAATTCACACCAAAAGGCGCTGAACTGGGGTAGAAAAAGAATAGATATTCGCATTTTGAATTAGGAGCGTGGAAGTTATTTCGTCCACGTTCCTTAGGGCTCACTCAAAAATAACTTCACATTTTGATGCGCCGATCCATCCCGCATGACTGCGTTGCTCGTCGGTTAAATAGCTCGTTATTCGCCCTCCTCGTGCCTTGCCATGCGGGCGCCTCGACACCTGAAAATGTAAATTTATTTTTGAGCGAACCCTTAGCCCTATTTTTTTTCTTTGCGTACTATCAGTACAGAACAAGGGGATTTACCTGCCACTCTCTTGGCAACACTGCCGAAGAATACGAGGCCCATTCCGGAAAGTCCGTAGGAACCCATTACTACAAGATTTATGTTTTTTTCTTCTAAATAGTTTAATATTTCTGTTGAAATATGTCCGCTAAGTACAACAAGCTTATAATCAACATGTTCACCTATTATTGCCCCGTACTCACTATCCATTCGTTTTTCCAATTCTAAAAGCAAAGGTTCTTCCGGTTCGTAAGGTAACATCCATTCTGTATCTGTTGCTTGATAACTCATGACAGGCGGCGATACGTGAATCACAAAAAGTTTGGCTTTGTATTTTTTAGCCAGATCAAGTGCTGTTACAAATGCCATTTCCGCATTTTTTGAAAAATCAATACAACAGGCTATTTTTTTTATATTCATGATTACCTCCTGAAGGTTGATGGCTTTTTACGAAGCCGTTAGAGTTAAATATTATAAACATATGATCGGGTTGCAGGCAATATATTTTTTTACCGGCGAGGCATCCGGAGATGTTAAGGAACGTGCCGATAATGGCTACCGACTCTTTATTGTCCAACACTTGTCGCATAGTTCGCCCAGGCTCAATCCCGATAACAGGTTTTATTTTTCCGACCCCCTTCTATTTTCTTAACAAATTGTTGACTATAAAAATATTGTACATTATATTTGACGTTTGTAAACATCATAAATAAAGTATTATTGATGTTGGGATCCATCGTTATAGGTAGGAACATAGACGAAATAATTTCCCCAAGCAGGTGCCTATCTGGGGAAGTTAATTTGTCTACGTTCCATAGAGCATAAGAAGGAAAAAAGCACAATAAAGGAATATTAAATTTATGTCTAAATCAATAGGAATCGACCTTGGTACAACTAACTCAGTTGCTGCAATTAAGAAAGTACATACAGAGGTGTTGAAAAACGCTGAAGGAGAATTTATTACTCCTTCCTGTGTTACTGTGAGAAAAAAGAAGCTGCCATTTTCCAAGCCTGTTTTTGTTGTAGGAAAACACGCTTTGGAATGGATGAAACAAGATCCTGAAAACACCATCGTGGCTATCAAGCGGCTGATGGGCAGAAGCTTTCTGAATAAACATGTTCAACAGATCATAGCGGATCGTGAACTGCACTATCAGATCAAGCGCCACTCTAAAGGGACAGAAAAGAGTCTGGCCGTTATTCTTAACGGCAAAGAATACACGCCGGAGGAGATATCATCTAAAATACTTGAGAAAATTCGTATTGATGCGGCAAAATCTCAGAAAGACGAGATAAATTATGCTGTAATCACCGTGCCTGCGTATTTCAATGACAAGCAAAAACATGCTACCAGAACTGCTGCTGCTCTGGCCGGATTAAAAGTTCGCAGATTACTCCCCGAACCTACAGCCGCCGCCATATCCTTTGGAGTGGACAACGTCAAAGGGGATGAGGCCAAAACTGTTCTTGTATTTGATTTTGGAGGCGGCACCTTTGACCTGTCCGTTCTTACTATCAGCGGCGGGCAGTTCATTGAGCAGGGCAAGGGCGGTGACATGTGGCTTGGAGGCGAGGATATTGATCGTTTTATAACTGATTACGTTCTGGCGGAAACCGGCAAGGAAAATCAGATCGACGACATGAAGGAATTTGTAGAAAATCAGGATGAAAAACAAAAAAATCTCTTTCTCGGAGAACTGAAGACAAAAGTGGAAAAGGCCAAAATCAGATTAAGCGACGAAAATGAAGCATATATTGAGATATTGGGCATTCTGAAAGATAGTGACGGTGATAGTATTGACGTGGACGTGGAATTGACAAGGGAACAATTTAACAAAATCATAGCTCCTGTTGTTGATACCACCATCAGACTTACCCGAAAGATACTCGAAGACATTCATTTTACACCTGACCTTATTGACAATGTTCTTCTGGTTGGTGGAAGTTCGCGGATTCCAAAGGTAATCGAAGCAATGAAACAGGAGTTTGGAGATGAAAAGGTGCTGGTGCATGAACGCCCAATGCTCGCTATTGCAGAGGGTGCGGCCATCCTGAGCCACCGGCTGGCCGATACCTATGAGTGTCCCAATTGCGGGCAAACAGTTGCCCAGTCGGATAAGGTGTGCAAGAAATGCGAATTTGATCTGGAAAAATATATTGTTGAACAAGGAGTTATTGATATTGTTCACTCCGCTGCTCATGATTACTACATTTATCTTGAAAACAACGAAAAACACTTATTTGTTGAAAAGAATACGCCCCTTCCTTTTGAAAAGACCGAGGTATTCAAGCTGGTACATCCGGAACAGAAACTGGTACACATGAAATTTATTAATGTTGTAAACGATGCAGATGAGCCTATTGGTGATCTCTGGCTTGGTATTGATATGGATGAGGATGAGGAGAAAGATGAAAAAAAGAAAAAACACGCTCTCCATGTGGCGATTACCCTGAAGATTGATGAAAACAATCTTATCGAAATTACAGCGGTCCTGAAAGAATATCCTGATATCCTTTTATCAAAGACGCTCTCCAGGGGAAAGTCTGATGAAAAGCTCTTTCTTTCCCTGGAAAAAACAATTGCCGAGGCCAACCGCAAGAAGTATTCCGAGTACACAATAATAGACCTCCTCCATCGCTCTTTGTCAATTATCAAAAATATTAATATGGTAGTCAATCAAAAAACAGGAGAAGTGGATGAACCGATGTACAAGCTATCTGCCATGAAGATTGAAAAGACAGATAGAATGGCTGCCGAGGGGCACAATAGCAAAACTTCTATTTATTATGCCAATGCAGCTCTTCACAGTTTCGGTCCGGCGATTCCCTCCAAAAATCAAGCAGATATCCGCAAAAAGATGAAACGTCTGGAGGAGATGGATGAACATGGAACATATGATGAGAATGTTCGAGCTCTCAAGGATTTTGAGCAATCAGTTGACAAGCTCGGAGGGGTCAATACTCTGATGCAGATTCAAAAGGCTGGAGATATCTGTATGGATACGCAACCGTCAAAGGCCCCTAAATTTTATCGATGTATAGACGATATTATGCAGGAATTCAGGAATGGCAATGAGAAAAAGGCATCTGAGTTGCTAACCAAAATAATGCCCGAAGCTTATGCTGTTATAACTAAGTACGAGGCAAAAACCGGTGTGATTTACAAGGATATTGCCAAATAAATGACTTCTGAAGCTGTCTGTCCTGTATGCGGTCTTTCATCCATACCATCTAACAGAGCTCAATGTCCCCAGTGTGATGCGGATCTGTCCTGTTTCATGGTTTTGGATTCACTTCATGATGAACCTGTCAGAAAAAATGCCGGATCAGGAAAACAGGTAATTTTACTTGTTGCTGCCGGCTTAGTTCTTTACTTGATCTGCGTTCTGTCTGTTTCTCAGCTTTATTTATTAAAACAGCTTGAAAGCCGGATTGTAGATCAAAAAACATCTTTCACTGATGCCGGGCAGGAGGCCGGCTTAAAACGCTTTGTGATAAATCAACCAAAAGCGTATACAAACGGCGTTGCCGGAAACAAGGTCATAATCAAAATAAAAGAGGATATTGAAGAGGGGTCGGTTCCGGTAAAACCTTTGGAAAAGGCGGACATTGAAACCGGCCTTGCTGAGGATAGTAGATTTTGGACATATCGGGCGACTGAAAAGGATACTTTGTGGGATATTTCACAAAAATATTATGGCCTGGGAAACTATTATCCTGTTCTTCTTGAGCATAATTGCCATCTGGGAATTTACGACATCGGAGACGGGATACAGATAAAAATTCTCAAAGATACTGCCATGGCACGAGACATATATAAAAAAATTACCGGAAAAAAGGGAAACAGTATATATTGGTATTACACCGTAGCTGAAGGTGACACCCTGGGGTCAGTCGCCGGCAAATTTTACAAAACAAAAAATATGATAAAACTGATCACGGATCTCAACCAAGAACTTGATTTGAGTCCTGGTCGGCGGATCAGGATACTGTTGAAATAAATAGGTTATGAAAAAAAAGAACAAAAGTTTTGAATCAATATTGGCAAGGGCTGAGAAGCTATTTGACAGGGGAAACTATCTGCTGGCCGAAAAGGAGTTTGAAAAGGCAGGGAAGATAGAAAAGCAAAATAATATTACTGAAAAGCTCAAAATATGCAAAAAAGAGACAGAAAATCTCAAAGTAAAAGATCTGATAAAAAGAGCGAGGAAATACACCAAAAAAAAGCAACTCAGGAATGCACTTGAGTGTTTTGAGGAAGCTTATACGATTTCCAAAGAGGATAGTATTTATGAAAGAATAGAAGCTCTAAACAGAATATTGAGTGACAGTGATATAGAAAAAGCTGCAGGAAATGCTGAAGCTGCCGGTCAATATGCAAAGGCAGCCGAGCTTTACGAAAAAGCGTTTGCCGGCTCAAAACAAGATGCCCATCTCTTAAAAAGAGCGCTTTGCCTTGTTAAGGCGGAGAGATACGAGGAGGCAGTATCGGTCTTCAAAGATTTGAACCTCTTTGATTCTTGCTCTCTCTACAATTACGGTTTTGCCCTTGCCAGGGTGGGGCAGTATTACAAGTGTCTCAAAGTCTGGGATGATATAGCTGAAAAAGACAATGATTTTCTTGAACAAAAAGAGCTTGTCAGCTCTATATTGGCAGATGATGTATTTGACCGGTTTAACAGTACCGGAGATTTTGCCAGTCTCTATAAAGAAGGAAAATATCTTCTTGATTCAACTGGCCGGCAAGATCTGGCCGAACTGGTTGAATACTGCAAGTATGACTGGATTAAAAAACTCTGGACAGATGAACAGTATGAAACAATATGGGAATTGGTTTTTGATTTTCCTGCCACGGTAGAACCGGCTCTTATTGCGCTTTATGCAAAGACTTGCTTCAAGCTGGCGCAAAAATCCAAGACTTATACTCAGTCTCATACTCATTTATCTAATCTTTCGATGTTCTGGCTCACAGCAGTGTATAATTGCGAATTATCCGGGAAATTTTCCTCAGAAGCAAAAGAAAGAGAGAACATACGACAAAAATTGATCCAAATGGCTGAGTCTTTGATAAAGAAAGAGGTTGACTCCGAAGACGAGATTGCCCGGTTAGCATTAACTTATTGGAATATTGATAATAAATTAATTAAATATATCCATGCTCTGGCAGGAGATCGTGAAGATACGGCTCACCTTGTATGTACGCCACGATTTGCAGATCTCTTTGGCAAATCAGCGCAGATACTCCGATTAATCAAGGAGAATAAGACCTTTTTTGAAAATACAGAACGGTATCTGATGACAGGTTGTTACTATTCAACGGCAGGGCAAAGTATGTATCACCTTGAAGCCCGGCAATACGAAAAAGCTTTTAACACCTTGCCGGAGGTAATTGATGGAGATGAATTTGCAACTTACGGCATGCTGAAGGTAAAATTTTTCTACGGACTTTATTGTTTGGAAAGTGGAGAGAGACAGCTTAAACGATGTTTTGACACGGTTTCGGCTTTGTTTGATATTTCCTCTGATTATGAGAAAAAACTTATCGAAAAAGCATTTGAGTGTTATGAATTGGATGAATTGAATCGCTATGAGGAAGCCCTTAATATTATTTACACCAAGAGGCCTTCAAGGGGAATAAAGGAAGCCCTTTCCCTTTTGATGAGCAAGCGGGCTATTGCGAGGTATAATGTAAGGCTGATTAATAATAAAACCTTAAACATAATTTTACAAAAGGCATTGGCGCTGAATCCCAAAAACGAACATGCTCGCGTCAGCCTGTATGACACCAAAGTCGATTGTGAACTTATAGCTCTTGAAAAGGCTCTTAGCAAACATAAAATGAACAAAGCCTGTAAGATAGTGGTGGAATCCAAATCCGAAAAGGTGCGGTCCTGTTTTTTCGAGTTCATGGAGGATACTGTTAAAGCCCTGTATGAAATGGATATGGAAAACGAGAAAAAAATCTTTTTTCTGCAAGATACTTATAAATGGTGCGCCAGGGTAGATAACTCACATTCCATCCTGCATGATATCAATGGTATGCTCAGGTTTCTGGAGTAGTGGCTTGCGCAAAAGGTGAAAAGATGAATCCATATAAAATATTGAATATTGATTACCATGCTGACAAACGAAAAATAATCGTGGCAGTGGCTTTAGCTATGCGGGAAAAAAATTTTTCTGTTCAGGAGGTGGCTATAGCTCAGAAAGAAATTATGAATCCAATGACCAAGGCAGCCCATGATTTTTTGCAATTTATTGATGTAAAACCTATGCAGAACCAATTTGCTCCGATCAAACAGCAGAAGAAGAAAATAGTATTTGATTTGAATCGCCTGTCTAATTTTGATGAAAATTCATGAGCAAAAAGAAGGAATTTCTAAAAGAAAAGTTTATCGGGTTTCAGGTGAAGATAGCTGAATTGACCCACGCCCTTCAGGAACAGGAAAATTCCTTTCAGGCCAGGGAAAAAGACCTCTATCTCAATCTTTTTGAAATACTCGACGCTTTCGAAAATCTGGATCAAACCATGGTGGCTAAGGAGAACCGGTTTGACAAAACTACACGGCGGCTGGCTAAAAACATTCGCTCTATCCGGAAGAAGCTTGTCAGATTGCTAAAAACCTGCCACATCGTTCAGATTGAATTTTCAAACAATATTGCCGATATGGACTATTGCAAGGTGGTGGACACACAGGAGTCCACAGATATAGCAAACGAAACAATCCTTTCCGTGGTGAAAAACGGCTATATCGACAAAAACAAAAAAATAGTGCTGAGAAAAGCCGAAGTAATTACTGTCCTGAATGGTTGAAATAAAAAATGTAAAAAATAGGGTCTGCCTTTGACCCAGGGCAAACGCACTTGTATGCAGGGCAAACGCATTTGGATATACTGATTTTTCAATAAGTTAGACAAACCCCCAAAATTAAGATGACTCGTATTGCCCGCAATTGCGTCTATAGAAGCAAGAGAGTAGCATCAACTTACCTGAAAGTGGCTAAATTCGGATTCATACAAGTGCGTTTGCCCTGGCGAACACCCCGATCTGACAGAACAGTTTCCAGAGCTAAAAAAGAGCTATTCGTAAGAAAAGATTAAGGAATTGTGGGATTTGGGGATTGAGGGATGATAAAATACGATTCAGACATGTTAAAACAAACCTTGCAGGATTCTCCTGAAGTAGCCGCGGCTTACCTTTTCGGCTCTGCTGTAATTAATGCGTCTGTAGTCATTGATCTGGATATACTTCTATTAGTCTACCCGAATATAGACAAGAATATTGCGTATCCTATTCAAATTCCGTGGTAAAACTGAAAAATTTGAACTTTAAAAAAAATAAATAGTGTAATATCAATAAGTTATTTTTTAAGTAAATTAATTTACCACGGAATTTGAATAGGATACAATATTGCTTACTTTGATTTGGTCTTCCGGATATCAGAAGCTCTGGCTTTGCCGGAGGAAAAGATAGACATCCTTTTCTTCGATCTGCAGGAAGCAGATCCGGATATCCTTTATGAGGCCGTTAACAATGGAGTTTTGCTGAAAAACGAGTCTCCTGAATTGCTTGGCGAAAGCATCGAAAAACTATCCCTTTACTTGATACAAAATGAGTTCATTATAACGAGAGAAAAGCAGTTGCGACATGAACAACTGGAGGTGTTTTGTGCTGATTGATACAGACCGCATTGAAAAATACCTGAATGATATTACCACTGAGGTATATGATGTTAAATCTATCCTCAATGAGCCGGATGAACAGGTATTGCAAGACCGTCACCTAATCAAAAGCCTGAAATATTCGACAATTGTAATTGCTGAGGCTATCGGAAGCCTGTTTCAACATATTTTGGCCAAGAAACATAGTGCTGCCGTTCGGGGATATACGGAACCCTTTGTGAAAGCTAAAGAATATAGAATAGTTTCATCAGAATTAATCGAACATCTCCTGCCTTTTGCCAGGTTTTGAAATATGCTTGTACACCAATACTGGAGAGTCAAGGACCAACTCTTTTTGAAAAATATCAGGGAAGGGAATTCAACAGTCAAACGGAAGTTTCAGAATTGTACCAGAGTATGAGGTTTGCAAAAAGATCGCTCTTAAAAAAAACATTCCAATAAGAATCGTATACGATACTATACTAAAATCGAATCGCTGGTAACCACACGCAATAATAAGAGCTGATCGCTCAAATTATTTTGGGTTATTCAACGTTCAAAATGAAATTATTAAGCACCTTCCTTCGTAATTCGACATTCCCTGTTCGATATTCGACATTAAATCAGTATGTTCAATGGCTAAAGATATTATCATCAATGATGCAACTTTTTTGTATTGCACCCGTCCTGCTTTAAGTTGGTAGCCATCCACAACTCCTTCCCTCTAAAAGCAATAGCAATCTTCAGCGCCTCTTTTATTCCTGCGTCTTCGAGTTCTGCTGTATATCTTTTTTCTTCGATCTGTTTGAGTGCCTGCGACAAAACCTGTTCCGGTTTTTCATTATCATACACACGTTTGAATTCAATGATAATTCCGGATCTTGCCGGATCATTCGGTTTCAGCATCAGGTCGTATCGTCCATATCCTGATTCCCTGTTAGACCGTATTGTGTATCTTGATGATAGCCAGACCATCATTCCGAGAACCAGCGCATGGTAAACCTTCTCAGATTCACTGCCCAGATCGTGATAGCTCATTATTTGCAACACTATCATCCGAAGAATCCGCTCAAATAATTTCATATCTCCGTTTTCAAGGGCAGTTAACATCTCCTCAAGCCGGTTTGATTCGATCTTTTCGGCAAACCAGGTTCTTATCATATTACGATAAATTATCCTGACTTCCCGATTTGGAATTTGCAGACGATAAGTTTCGTCATCTACTTGTTCTGCCACCTTCAGATATCCGCTAAAGAGCATAAAACTCCATACAAGGTCATCCCGCTTTTCCAGATCTCTCATCACTATATTTTCATAGACCGGTTTTGTGATCGGTTTATTTTCCAGCAATTGACCAATTTCTTCCCGCAGGCACCTTCCTCCTCGTGTGACCAGGTTATCAATTATCTCTGTGCTTGCTGTGTTTATCCAGTATGGACGCGGTCTTTTTGATTTGCTTGCCACGTAATTTAAAACAGACCACGGATTGTAGATAATCTCTTCACTAAAAAGATATCCATTATACCATAATGAAACTTCATCGTAACGCTCTATGATATTACAATCATTGAGAAGGGATTTTACCTCGTCATCAGTAAATCCGAATGCTGTGTTAAACTCCTCTTGCAATAAGGTGTATACCCCAAGGTTGTTCAACCCTGAAAAAATTGATTCTTTGGCTACCCTGAGAATACCGGTAATAACTCCTTTAAAGAGATGCTCGTTGTCCTTGAGACCACCGCTTAAGAAATTTCTCATGAAACTTACGACGTTATCGTAATAGCCATTTGTATATCCCGCATGAAGAGGGGTGTCATATTCGTCGATTAAAATGACTACTCGTTTATTATGACAACGGTTTAAGGCTTCGCATAATATTCGCAAACTATCTTCGAAAGAACGTTTTGATCCCTTGAGCTCAATCAGAGATTTAAAATAATTCCTATCCGTGACTGACAAACAGTCGATGTTCAACTCCTTGACGTGCCGCTCAATCTCTTCGCTGATCACTTTACATAAACCCTCATATAAATCTTCCCAGTTCCGACCTTTCATATCCTTGAAGGTCAGATATATAACCGGATACCTTCCCTGATGCTCGGCAAAAACCTCATCATTGCGGATAATTAGTCCATCAAATAATCCACTTCGGTCTTTTTCGTTTTTTTCAAAAAAATAACGAAGCATATTCAAATTCAATGTTTTGCCGAATCTACGTGGACGGGGAAGCAAAAGTGCCTCTGCTGAGGCGTCTATTATATCCCGAATAAAGTGTGTCTTGTCGATATAGTAATAGTCATTTTCGCGCAGCTTTTTGAAACTTGATATGCCGATCGGCAAACGCCTCTTTTCTTTTGCTGTTATTTTATTCTTCATCCGCAAACCCGCCTGACATGCATTCCCACGCTGGAGCATGGAAACGAGAAAGTTATTTCGTATATGTTTTTAATTTACCCGTTTTTCAAGCGAATGGCAAGATGAAAACCAACAATACCTTGACAAAAACCATACCTGCTTATAAAAACTGTGCATGAATTTTAAAGAAAAATCGGTCATGGTGCTTGCAACAGGTTGTTTTACCGGTTACATTCCTTTTGCACCTGGCACGTTTGGTTCCATCGTGGGACTTCCTCTTTGTTTTCTTTTATCCAAAACCAAATTGCCGGTTGCTATTCTTTTTATTTTAATATTTATTTTTTTTGCCATATGGATATCGACTTGGGCTGAAACAATATTAAAACAAACCGATCCCGGGTGTATTGTAATTGATGAAATAGCAGGTATTATGGTAACATTTCTTGGCCTGCCTTTTAATACAATTTCTGTAGTAGCCGGCTTTGCAGCATTCAGGTTTTTTGATATTTTGAAACCTTTTCCTATTCGGTTTATGGAAAAAAAGCTTGCCGGAGGTACAGGTATTGTTCTTGATGACATAGCAGCAGGTATCTTCAGCAATCTTGTGTTACGATTGGTTAATTTGTTGATTTAGGGATTTAGGGATTTAATGACAAATGACAAATGATAAATGACAAATGATAAGAGATTAAACTGTAGGGGCTAACCTTGTGTTCGCACATTGCGAATTGAATAATTGGACAAAACAACAAACTTTAACAGAGAAAGGTTTAATATAAACTTGAAACAGAAAAAATCATCAAAAAAGGCTATCGCTCCCCCCAAAAGTCGTCTTAGAGAAAACATAGAAGCATTAGTTCTGGCGATTGTACTCGCCTTATTCATAAGGGCTTTTATAGTTCAGGCATTTAAAATTCCTTCCGGTTCAATGAAAGACACTCTTCAGATCGGAGATCATATCCTGGCAAACAAATTTATTTACGGAGTCAAACTTCCGTATTTTAACATAACAATCATTCCATATAAAAAACCGCAAAGAGGAGACATCGTTATTTTTAAATTCCCGCAGGATCCTAAAAAAGATTTTATAAAAAGAACAATAGGTATCCAGGGAGATATTATTGAAATCCGAAACAAAGAAGTTTATGTAAACAAAAAGCGTCTTGAACACGACTATGCGATTTATACAGATCTCCATATAATTCCGGAATCCATGCAGCCAAGAGATAATCTCGGACCGGTCACAGTACCTGAAAATTCGCTTTTTGTAATGGGAGATAACCGTGATCACAGCTATGACAGCAGATTCTGGGGTTTTGTGGATCTAAAAGATGTCAAGGGAAAGGCTTTTATAATATACTGGTCATGGGATAGTGACAATTTTGGAGTCAGGTGGAACAGAATTGGAAAAATCTTAAGATAAAATAAGCAAATAATGCGGTTTACAAAAAAAGATATTCTGGACATGGAATCCCTTTCTGTTGATGAAATCAACCTGATTCTGAATACAGCCAACAGAATGAAGGAAATTTCTATAAGACCAATTAAAAAGGTTCCGACTTTAAGGGGTAAAACAGTAGTTTTATTCTTTCATGAGCCCAGCACAAGAACACGCATATCTTTCGATATTGCCGCAAAGAGACTAAGTGCCGATAGCCTGTCAATATCTGCAAACTCAAGCAGCATTGTAAAGGGAGAAACACTTGCAGACACTGTAAGAAATCTTGAAGCCATGAATCCTGATATCATTGTATTGCGGCATTCATTTGCAGGCACTCCTCACCTGCTTGCACGTCTCGTTAAATCCTCTATTATAAATGCCGGAGATGGCATGCATGCACATCCAACACAGGCACTCCTTGACCTGATGACAGTCAGGGAAAAGAAAGGAAAAATCTCCGGGCTGCGTATTGCAATTATTGGAGATATATCGCACAGCAGAGTAGCAAGATCAAATATTACAGGCTTCACAAAAATGGGTGCCGAGGTTGTAATTGCAGGTCCTTTGACCATGATTCCAAAAGGCATAGAATCACTTGGTGCATCAGTGAGATATAATGTGGACGAGGCTATCTGCGATGCCGATGTTATAATGATGCTGAGAATACAAAAGGAACGCCAAAAAAGCTTTTTGTTCTCTACTGAACGTGAATACTCAAAAGTGTATGGACTTACACAAGAAAGAGTGGAAAACGCCCGAAGCGATGTGCTGATAATGCACCCTGGACCTGTCAACCGGGGAGTTGAGATAGCTTGTGAAGTTGTGGATGGTCCGTATTCAATAATTCTTGATCAGGTAACAAATGGTGTTGCCGTCCGCATGGCCCTTTTATATCTGATATCAGGAGGTACACGAAATGCTGATACTGATTAAAGGCGGAAGAGTAATTGATCCCGGCAATTTAGACGGCATTATGGATATCCTGATTGAAGATGGAAAGATAAAGGAACAGGGGTCAGGGATCAGGGGTCAGGGATCAGGGGTTGAAAAGCAGGGGTTAGGGGTCAGTCAGGGATTAGGGATCGGAGGTCAAAACTCAAAACTCAAAATCATTGATGCTTCGGGTAAATTCGTGGTGCCCGGGTTGATTGATATGCATGTTCATTTTCGTGAACCGGGGCATGAATATAAAGAAACAATTAAGACCGGTTGTTTGTCTGCGGCATTTGGAGGTTTTACTGCAGTATGCACAATGCCGAACACAAACCCTGTAACTGACAATGCTCAGGTTGCGGAATATATATTAAAAAAAGCTCGGCTTGCTAATACTGTGCGTGTTTATCCGGTTGCTGCAATAAGCCCGGGACTCAAGGGAAAAGGGTTATGTGAATATGGAGAGTTAAAAGAAGCAGGCGTAATTGCCTTTTCCGATGACGGCAATCCTGTAGTTGATAATCAGCTTATGCGTAGAGCTTTAGAATATGCAAAAGGATTTGGTCTGCCGATCATCTCTCATTGCGAGCAACTTGATCTTGTTGCAGGAGGGGTGATGAACGAAGGAGCACTCGCAACACGGATGGGGCTTGCCGGAATACCAAATGCCGCTGAAAGTATTATGGTTATGCGCGATATCGCCCTTTGTGAATTAACCGGCGCAAGTCTTCATATCGCCCATGTCAGTACCGCTGAGTCTGTACGGGCTATACGGGATGCAAAAAAAAGAGGCATTCCTGTAACTGCTGAAACAGCACCACATTATTTCTCCCTCACAGAAAAAGCTGTTGAAGCATACAATACAAATGCAAAAATGAATCCCCCCTTACGTTCCGAGCACGACAGAGAAGCTGTTCTTGAAGGGCTTTCTGATGGAACAATTGACGTTATAGCAACTGATCATGCCCCACATTCTTCCATTGAAAAAGAAGTGGAATTCGACAGGGCTGCTAATGGTATTATCGGACTTGAAACCTCTGTTTCTCTATCCTGGAAACTGGTTCAAAATAGTATAATATCAATAGCAGATCTTATCGAAAAGATGTCAACAAATCCGGCAAAAATTCTCGGACTTGATCACGGCATAAAAAAAGGCAAGCCTGCCGATATAACCATCATTGATCCTGACATAACCTATAAAGTGGATGCCGCCGGCTTTCAATCGCTAAGTCGCAACACACCTTTTGATGGCTGGGATATGAAGGGAAAAGCAATTCTAACCATGGTAGGAGGCAATGTCGTATTTGAAAGATAATCCTCTGGAAAAAAGACTTTGGTGGCTGATGTTTTACAGGGTTGTAATTGTAACCCTTCTGCTATGCATTACAACTTTTGTCAGGATTAAAGAAACAGAACCATCACTGCAGGCAGCACTTACACCGGTATATTTCATCATAGCATTAACCTATCTTTTTTCTTTTGCCTACTTTTTCATCTCAAAAATCATCAAAAACATCAGGCTAAACATATATATACAAAGTATTTCAGATCTTTTGCTGATAACCGGGCTTGTATATGTAACCGGCGGAATCGAGAGCATTTATTCTGTCTTTTATCCACTGGTCATCATTTATTCAGTACTTTTTCTGGCAGGCAGAGGAGGGTTGATTTCAGCCTCACTCAGCAGCATATTTTACGGATTGCTGCTTGATCTGGAATACTATGGCATTATTCAACCAATATACCAGTTGGGTTATAATTACAATTCCAGCGAAGGTTATGTTTTTTCAAGGATTTTTATCCATATTGTATCTTTTTATATTATAGCATTGCTGGCCAGTTTTGCTGCGAGGCGGGAAAAGATGGCCAGGGATCTTCTGGCGGAAAAAGAAAGCGCATTTGATCAGCTTGACCTGCTGCACAGAAGCATAATTGAGTCTGTGGACACGGGAATCTTAACATTCGATCTCAAGGAAATTATAAAATACTTTAACAGAGGAGCTGAAGAGATTACCGGTTTTGTACGTTCCCAAATTATAAATAAAAAAATTAATGACATTTTTCCTCATCTTTCAAGTATGCTGAATAAAGAAGACCAATGGAAAATAGGGAGCAGGTTTGAAGTTGTGGATTTGGGGAAAATACTGGGTTGTTCTGTTTCCAATCTTGTTGACGGCAATAAAGAAAAAATCGGCAATATTCTGATCTTTCAGGATTTGACGGTTATTAAAGAAATGGAAGGTCAGATTGAAAAAAATAAAAGGCTTGCTTTTGTTGGTGAAATGGCAGCAAGCCTCGCCCATGAAATAAGAAATCCTCTTGCATCAATCAGCGGGCCGATCCAGATGTTGAGCAAAAATATTAGTCTGGATGAAACAGATAAAAAGCTTATGCAGATCATTTTGAGAGGAAAGGATCGGCTCGAAGGCTTTGTTAAAGATTTCCTGCTTCTTGCACGGCCGAAACAATCTGAGCGGAAGAATATTAACGTTGAGGTCATTATAGATGATCTCCTTGAATCTCTTTGCTTTAGTCCTGAATGGTGTAAAGATATCGAAGTAATCAAGAACTTGTGCACTCAAACCGGTATATATGGAAACGAGGCAGAAATAAGGCAGGTAATCTGGAACCTGATTCTAAATGCCGTTCAGGCAATGCCCGAGGGTGGAAGATTGAAAATAAAAACCACTGATAGAAAAAAATATCTTGAGATACGAATAAGCGATACCGGCCATGGAATCGAAGAAAAAAGTCAGGACAGGCTGTTTGAACCTTTTTACACAACAAAGAAAAATGGCACAGGTCTTGGACTGGCAATTGTAAACAGAATTGTGGAAAGCCACATGGGAAAAATCAGTATCGAAAGCAAACCGGGAAAAGGAACGGATTGCATAGTTTTGCTACCGCGACAGGAGGCCTCAGATGGCGAAGATTCTCGTTGTTGATGATGATCAGGGCATGAGAGAATTTCTTGAGATACTGCTTATTAGAGAAGGATATGAAGTTATTTCTGCGTCCGGAGGTAAAGAAGCGTTATGCCTCTGCAAAAAGTATAAATTCGACCTGGCCATTACTGATCTGAAGATGCCCAAAGTCGATGGAATTGATGTTTTAAAAAGTATCAAGGAGATTTCACCGGAAACCATGGTTATATTAATCACAGCTTACGCTTCAGGGGAGACAGCAGTTGCTGCAATGCAAGAGGGAGCATACGACTATCTTGAAAAGAATTTTGACGTTGATGATCTCAAGGCTGTGATAAAGGATGCGCTTAGTAAGAAAGGTATCAAAAAGGAAGATGCTCTTTTTATAAAAAATGTGGAAGATGCTCTTTCCTTCGGAAATATAATCGGAAAAAGCAAGGAAATGTTAAAGGTCTATTCCCTTATTAAAAAAGTGGCGGATACTACTGCCAATGTTCTGATTACCGGTGAAAGCGGCACAGGTAAAGAGCTGGTTGCCGAGGCCATCCATAAAAACAGTGATAGAAAAGATAAACCCTTTGTCGCTATAAACTGCGGCGGCATACCGGAAAATCTCTTGGAAAGCGAACTGTTCGGTTATATGAAGGGATCATTCAGCGGAGCCTGTGCGGATAAACCGGGCCTTTTTGAGGTTGCCAACAAAGGAACAATTTTTCTTGACGAAATCGGTGAGTTGCCCCAGTTTCTTCAGGTCAAACTTCTCAGAGTAGTTCAGGAAAAAACCTTCAGAAGGATTGGGAGCACAATAGATATCAAGGTAGATGCAAGAATCATATCCGCCACAAATCAGGATTTAGCGCAAAAAGTTAAAAATAGCGATTTTAGAGAAGATCTTTATTACAGGCTCAACGTAATTCCTGTAAAGATTCCGCCTTTAAGGGAAAGGAATGAAGATATTCCCATGCTGGTAAGCTATTTCACAGAAAAGTATTCAAAAGAATTCAATAAGGAGATCAAAAAAATATCTCCTTATGCTCTCCGGCTTCTTATGGGGCATCCTTTTCCCGGAAATGTAAGGGAATTGGAAAACATCATTGAAAGAAGTGTCGCCCTTGAGACCACAAATATAATTTTACCGGAAAATCTCGTTATACCTGCAACCGGTGAAATGGATGAGGATACTGCTTTAAGCGCCGACATTCCCGAAGAAGGCATAAGCTTGAATAAAGAACTGGCAAGGATCGAAAGGCTTTTGATAAAAAAAGCTCTCCAAAAGGCAAGTGGTTCAAAAACAAAGGCCGCGAGATATCTCAATATAAGCTTCGATTCGCTACGCTACAGGCTTGAGAAACTCGATACTTGATATTTTCTCTGATTCTTCGTGGATTTTGTCATTCTTCAAAAATTAGATGCTCTTCCGCTAATACTTTGATTTATAAATATGTTTTATTTTCAATAAGTTATAGACTGAACCCTTGATTTGCGTAATCACGTAGGTCAACCCAACCTACCAAAAGTGACCGAAACGAAGATCAGAACATATTCAAAGTATTAGCGGAAAAGCATCAATATTTTTAAGCGAATGAAAAGTTAGAAGGAATGAAATCTGGAAATAAAAACAAAGAAGTCCCAATAGGGAATTTTAGAAACTTTTCAGCTAATTTCGGAAATTGTAGGCATGGGGGTGATGTAAATATTAAAGGAGGTAAAAAGCCTGAATTATTACTTGAGTTCATAATAAATAAATTTTCTAGTGTGGGAGATATTGTCCTTGATTATCATTTAGGTTCTGGAAGCACTTGCTGTAGCTCATAAAATGGGTCACCAATACTCGGTATTGAACAATTAGATTATGGAAGAAATGATAAAGAACCCCTCTATATTCTTTTAGTCTTCATCCTCATCGAAATATTCACCATACTTTTCGTCAACTCTATCCTTCCAGCCATATTGCCCTCCGGATAATACATCCATAATCATTCCGGATGGTATGGCGATTTCCATAGCTTCCATTGGAAGATATCCCTCCACCTTTCTTTTTTTGAGTCTTCCAATTGCAATTTGACAGATTATATAGTCGGTATACTCTTTCTGGAAGCAATCTCTTGCCTTCCTGATATGCGGAATGGCACTTTTATTTTGCTGTC
>Ga0255431_1043_pt1 | contig 22102 bp, 15 predicted proteins | sample ANMaggSeSYBR02J5_FD_182633 | JGI IMG/M metagenome (GOLD analysis project Ga0255431, IMG submission 182633) | Sediment cell enrichment communities from methane seep in Santa Monica Basin, California, United Staets - ANME aggregate JGI... | ecosystem: Environmental > Aquatic > Marine > Cold seeps >... | reverse complement strand
AATTTGAATAGGATACAGACAGATCTTGATTTTGGCCATCATTGTCAACTTGTCCATATTTCGCTTGAGATTTAAAGGAAAACTTGTTGGGTTTTTTTGTGATGATATTGATAATGCCGCCAAGGGCATCGCTCCCGTAAACAGCGCTCATCGGCCCCCTGACTATTTCTATTCGCTCTATATTTTCCGTGGTAATGCGATTTAATCCAAAACTGTGGCTGACCTCTCCAGCAACCCGCTTGCCGTCAATCATAACAATGGAATGCTCGCCTTTAAAACCCCTTATAACCGGTTCTTTCTGCTGTAAATTGACGCCGGTAGAAAGTTTGAGAATATCCCTTATGCGGTTAGCTGATCTGGCCTCAATTTCTTCCTCAGTAACCACTTCTACAGAAGCTGGGACCATAGAAAGATTGGCCTCTGTCCGAGATGCTGTAACAACCGTCTTTTCAAGCCTGGCTGGCTCTAAATCCGCAGCAGCCGGTCCTGCCAGCGCAATAAAAACAATGGCCGCAACCAGAGTAAATCTGCACATCGTTCTTTTTAATTGTTTCACCATGCTTTCTCTCCATGTCCTTCGTTGTCCTTTTTTTGAGTTGAAGGTTTAATAATCTCGTATACCTGTTTTGGCGTAAGATTATTTTCCTTTGCAATGTCATTGATGGTTTGTGTTTCATTTTCAAATCGGATACTGGCTTGCCGCAGCAACGTTATACTTTTGGATAAATCAAGATCGGCCTTTTTGACAAACTTTTTTAAGGAGGAAAGCTCGGCGTGACCATAAGGTGGTTCGCCGTACTTAATACTAGCCGCATCCTTTATTGATTCGCTAATATTAATTATTGTACTCATTGGTGGAATTTGAAAATAAGTACCGAGACAGGCAATAAGAGTAAGTATCAAAGCAATATTAAAATTTACAGTAAACACCTTCATTTGTTTTGATTTGTTTTTTAAATAAGCAGTTATTGGTTTCCAATTATAATAAACATGCAGAAATCCGGCCAATAAAAGAAGAATACCTAAATTAAGATGTAACTCGCTCCATTGCGTTTTGCTTAAGCCCCATAGCTGCCAATGTGACCAATATGCGATACGGCCATGTGGTATAATGTAAAGTATGACGCTCGTCAGAATACAAAGCACAAACGAAATTATCATAGTCAACGATGTGATTTTCCGAATATTCATAGTATTTCCTCCAAGTTATTTCGTCCACGTTCCTTAGCGGATTGAGAATTAATTTTAAAGTTTCTATAAACTGACCGAAATTCCTCCGTAAAAAAAGGTACCTTTATCCGGTGTATGAGATATTTTCTTATTGAAGATGTTGTCAATTCCGGCAAATATCTTAAAGTTTTTCTTAATCTCCTTTTCGGTATAGAGATTCCACATGATATAGCTATCCGCATCGGTTTGTGTTCCGTCTTTAAATTTCGGGGCGATCACCTGTTTGCCGGTATAGTTCATCCGAATATTAGCCTGCAAACCGATATCCAGATTATCGTAAGAAAGCCGCAGATAAGACTTCATATCCGGCACTTCTAAAAGATCTTCATCAGTATCTTCATTATTGGAATCAATAAAAACGGTATTGCCTGCAAGACTAAAATGGTGTGGGAAAGCAATACTAACTTCAAGTTCTATCCCTTGTGTGTATGCTTCATCAATATTACACCTTTCGTATTCGAGCACCTTTTTATCTTCCTTCCCTTGCTTTTGCAGCCGGAAATTGCCGGTCGGTGTTTTATAAATCATGTCGTTTATATCGTTTCTGAACGCCATGACTTTACCGCCAAAAGGTCCGTACTCCCCTTCAAAACCGGCTTCATAGCTTTGGGATGTTTCGGGTGCAAGATTCGGGTTGGGGATAACATCACCATTTGTATTTTCAGTATATACATAGAGTTCGTAGAGTGACGGCGCTCGAAACCCTTCACCATAAGAAGCCTTAAAGCGAAGATTATCCAACAAATAGTAGTTGAGACTGAAGCGCGGACTCACCTCGGAACCGAAATCGGAATGATCATCCAGCCGAATACCGGCCGTGACCTGTAACCAATCAAAGATGGGAAAGTCATCCTGGAGGAAAATCGCTCTGTTATTAGTCGATTCATTAAGTTCCTTCTCTCCACGATTTTCCTTTCCGGATCGTTCCTCTTCCCGGTATTCCAGTCCAAGAGTAATTAGATGACTTTGAGCAAATATTCGGCTTGCTCTCAATTCAACCTGATAGAGCTCGTTTTTGATGTTAAAGTCCTCCCTGTCAGGCTGTTGCTTCGCCTTGTTCTGAAGTTTGGGATCGTCATAAGGATAGCCGATATCAATATAACTCCTGTCTGACTCAAAGTCGGAGTAGTAACCGCGCACCATAACGGTAGTCTCCTTGATAACACCGTTATACTGAAGAAAAGTGGAGGTTCTGTCGGAATCGGCATTCCTGTCCCATTCTAGTCCGTATTTTGGTCGTATTCCTTTCCTGGAAGCGTCGGAATAAAAGACTCCGGCAGAAAACCGATGATTATCAGCAAAAGAATAGTTAAGCTTAAACAAGCCGGAGTATTTTTCCTCATCGTCAAAATCGGTTTCATTATCATCCGGATCCCGATCAAATTCGCCCGACCGATTAACGTGACCGGATACAATGATGCCAAGATTTTCAAAAGTGTCGCCAATGGAACCTTTAAAGATATAATTTTCAGCTTCGCCATAAGTGTTCCGGCCATATCGCACGGTAACACTTTCCGATAATTTTTTCGGCGCATTTTTTGTTATGATATTAATTACTCCGCCAATCGCTTCACTCCCATAGAGCGCTGAGTTCGGACCTCGGACTATCTCAATTCGCTCAATAATTTCTGTTGGAAACTCGGTCAAATCAACAGTGGTATCCCGAAAACCTGTGGAAAATCTCATTCCATCAATAAGAATAAGCGTCCTCTTGTTGCTCAAGCCCCTTATTTGTGGAATATAACCTCTTCCTGCGACATGATCCAAATCAAGGCCCACCGCATCTTCAAGAATCTGTGCAACGGTTTCCGCCCCCTTGACTCTGATTTCTTCCGCCGTAATTACCTCCAAAGCGCCCGGAGCTTCTTTTATCACTTTGGGAGTTAGAGTGCTGGTAACAACAGTTTTTTCAAGCTTTACCTCTGACTGTTGTTTATAACCGATCTCATCTGCATGTACGACAAAAACAAAGGCAAAAATCAGGGGGAAAAAATACAGAATCGTTTCTATCCGTTTCATTTTCATTATACGTTCTCCTTTACTATACCTAAAACTTGATTCTTAAACCGCCATAATAAAAGGCACCCAAAACAGGCATCTCTAAATCCTTTACTTTCTTATCAAATAGATTGTCCACTCCAACAAAAACCTCAAGGTGCTTGCCAATTCCCTTAGCTGCGTTGAGATAGAATAGAGCATAGCTGTAATTTTTTTCTGCGAGTAAATAATCACCTGTGTACTCACCCCAAAAATTGGCCTTAACTTGATATTTGTCCAGATTATAGCTCAGTTTCCCAATCCAGCGATTTCGCGCCCGCCATTCCAATCTCTCTTTTGTGTCAGCATTCTCTGCGTTGAGATAGGCATAGCTTGCACTAAGAAAAAGTTCTTCAGAAATTGAGATTCCAGCTTCTATTTCTAATCCTTGAATATGGGCCTTGGAAATATTTTCATTTTCAACAAGGGTCCAACCAGAATTGTCCGGATCAGGTCCCTTTCTTACTTTTTCAATTAAATCTTTTACATCGTTATAAAAATAGGCAATTCTGCCTGAAAATCTTCCATATTCTCCCTCTAAAGCCAATTCATAGCTATCTAAGCTTTCCGGATCTAAGTCAGGGTTACCAATCACATGTAATTTCTTCCCGGTTATGAATTTTTCAGCACTAAAATCTCCTGCCATCGGTGCTCTGAAACCGTGGGCATAGTTAAACTTTGTTCTAAAGTTTGGAAGAAAATTGTACGTTACCCCAACTTTTGGACTGACTTCGTCTCCGAACTCACTGTGATCATACCGGAGGCCGGGGACTACAAGTAACTTATCTCCTATTTGCCATTCGTCCTGGAGATAAAATGCCCAATAATCAATATCTGAACTTGAGCCGCGTTTAGTCATCCCGTCTTTTGCAGACCAGAAATAACCATGACCGGTATTAATATTAGTGGTTCTGAAGCTTTCGCGTCTGAAATCCCCACCCAGAGTAAAGAGGTGGGAATCAAAAAAAAGAGCACTCATCTGGGCTTCAATTACCTTTGTTTTTCTATGCCCATCTACAAAATCTTTTATAGTACCCGCTTCTTTCATAGATCCTTTTATAAGGGTATCGTTTAAGTAGCGTTCCTCTCCGTCATGATGTCTTTCTGAATAATAACCTCGCAAAAATCCTTTCAGGGTAGATCTATTAAAGTCCAATTTTAAAGAAAAATCCTTTAGTTCCTCCTCGGCACCTAAAGTATATAACCACCCTTTTGGGTGCAGAATCCTGTCGTCCTCATCGTCTTTCATGTAATCGACGTCTGCCACCAGACTCAATGCATTGGAAAAATTGTAATAAAAATTTCCGGCTACATTGTTGTATTCATAATCACCGCAACAGGTATCTCCTGTTGGGCTATTGTATGGATTCCGATTCACAAAATAGCTGGAAATGCTAACACCCCATTTCTCAGATCCGTAACCTGAATAAAATTTGCCGGTAGTGGTATCAGACTCATCAGCATAACTACCGTATTTTGTGGAAAAATCTAAAGTCAATCCCTTTTTGGGCTTTTTCGTGATAATATTAATTACTCCGCCTAAGGCATCAGAACCATAAAGGGAACTTGCCGGCCCGCGGACAATCTCTATACGTTCTATATTGTTTGTGCTGAACCAAAATGGATCACCTCCTGACGCTCTAGTCGCCATACGCCTGCCATTTATTAAAACAAGTGAGTGCTTACCTTCAAATCCTCTTATCATGGGAGTTCTGTAATTCTTATCCCTGTAAAAAGTGATACCTGTAGAAAAGCGCAAGATATCCATCACATTATCAGCATCCAGAGCATCTATTTCCTCTCTTGTTACTACCTCTACGGACATCGGCACTTCCTTGACCTCTATTTCTGTCCTTGTAGCCGTAACTATGGTCTGCTCTATCTCTACCGGCTGTTTCACCGTCTTTTTGTTCTTCCCCGCCTCCGCCTGTCCAGCCATGACCGGACCCACTCCTAAAACCCCAAACACAACGGCAAACACGAAAGCCACCATTATAAGAGATGTTGCAAAATAACGGGCTTCAACCTGTAATTGCGTCTTTTTTTTATAACTGTCCGGCACTTTCACTTTTCTCCCCCTTCTCTTCCCGGAGCACCTTTTGCTTTCGGCGGCTACTAAAGGAACAGTGCTTGTCATCTATTTTGTGGTTTAATCCTTGTTGCTTGTCTTGCTTATATCACGCAGGACTTTCTGAAGGTGCAGCCATTTTTTCAATACTCCCTCAGGATACTGATGAAACGCATTAATATAGAGTCCCATTCTCCAGGCATGGACTTCGTTTCTAAAGAGCCAGAATAGATCCTCCTCATTCATCTCACCGCTTTCCAGTAGCCTCCCAGCCGCTATTGCAATATCATTTGCAATACAATTTGCCTTCTTGAGCACCTGATCACTTTTCTCAAGTTCTGTTCGGCAAAATGATCTGGCATGGCAGCCTGAACATATATCAAGCATATCGTTTCTTAAATCCTGCCACTCAGCCAGGGTCGCCCTGTGGCTGTTGGGCGCAAGAATAGGGCCGAGCTTCGTAAGGTAGTCAATTACTCCTTTCTGATACCTGGCATGCTTTTCATCCGGTTCTTCCTTGCGGACACCAAAAAAGCCCCAGGATGTCAAGACCTTGTGATTTCCCTTATGCATATGACAGGTTGCACAGGTCGGACTTCTGCCTGTGAGCCCCTCTGCGCGGTAGATAGCTCCATGTTTGGAGTTATAGTAGGACTCATACTGAGGGTGATTGTCCACATGACACGGAAGACACGCCTCAGGGCTTTTTGCTTCATCCGGAGAAAACCTGTGCCTCGTATGGCAGGCATCACATTGCCCGCCGTTTTCGCCCATCGTGAGGTGGCACACGGCACACGATTTTTCCACGATATCCGGCGCCTTTTTCCTCATCTTTTTCGACATATTGCCAGTGGTCAAAGCCTCCTCGCATAATGCGTGTTTTCCCTCCCTAAACTGCTTTGCCTGGCTCTTATGACACTTTTCACAGGTTACGATGCTCGGTCGTTCGGCCTTGGCAGAATCATCAGATTGCGTGTGGGCATCACCATGACAAGTATCGCACTGCAACCCTTTTTCAAACATCGCTGATCTCTTCCAATCGGCAACCAGTCCTGGATTTTGTTTCTCGTGACAGCCGGTACAGGAGTTGTCCCCGGCATAAAGACACGGCACAAAAATAATCAACATTAAAATTAGTAAAAGACACCATACGGTTTTCAAAATATTTTTCATTGCAGATTTTTTCCTTTTTTCACAAAGCTAAGAAGGGTAGATCAATCAGCTTCATAAATTAGCGCCCTTCGGGCGGGCTTAAAAAATTCACTCATATCATACCGAATTCATTAGGCATAAAATGGAAATTCCTATACTATTCCAGTTATAATATAGAGAATTCCTTAAGGACGATCTTCCATTGCTCATCCGACAAGACCTGCCGGACAGTTATTATTCAATCTACGTGTATTTCCGTCATTATGCGTCGATGCTTCGCAATTTCATCCAGCAGCGGCTTCATGCCCTTCCTTCCTTGCTCTTTGACAAAAAGGTTGTCCCTGACCTTGATTTCCAAGTCCTTTATAATTTTCATTTCTTTCATTATGAAATCAAGGGTTTCTGTCTTGATCTCCTCAAGTCGTTGACACTGCGTTTCGCTTAATTTGAACACATCGGGTTTTTTCAGCATGTCAAGGATATGCGGCAGGTTGGTTGTGATCAGCATATAGTAAGGGGGATAATCTTTGTCGCCCGGCTGGGGTAAACCGGCGAAAGCGATTGTCGGCAAGAGCATGACAGCGATTAACAGGGTTGATATCGTCTTCTTACGCATGTAATTCCTCCTTTTGACTGTGTACCGGAATCTTTTCGTCCCGGGTTAAAATGATGCTCTCAATCCTGCAAAGAAATATGTTCCTACATTTGATCCGATGATGGCATCCACATCCTCATCAAAAATATTGTTAACTCCGCCATAAATTTCATACACGTTTTTGTCGCCGAATGTGTATGAAGTCGTCAAATTCACCAGCGTATAGTCATCAGCCGTCTGATCTACCGTTCCTTCGGCATAGCACTGTTTTCCGGTATAGATGGTCTGCATGCATAGTAAGATCTGTTCATTTAACTGATAATCTGCGTTGAGCGAGACTGTTCTCTCCGGATTGAATTCAAGATCCTTGCCGGTTTTCTTGTTTTCTGTGTCTAGTTCAAGCCAGTTCAGGTTTATTCCTAAACCATTTTCTACCTGATAACCAATAGAGGCTTCCATGCCTTTGGTCTCAGCGTCACTCACATTTTCATAAGTAAAATAGTCAACCATGGAAACCTTCTGGATTTTGTCCTCAATGTCGTTATAGAAAAAAGCGATTTCATAATTAAAGCCGCCATGTCTTCCGCTCAGCGCGGCTTCATAGCTGTTTGTAAATTCGGGGTTAAGATCGTGAGCGGTATTTTTGCCTATTGAGGGTTCAACAACATCAGCGCCTAAGTTATAGCCCGCAGGGGTAGCTTTCCGGATATATAGCTCGACGATATTGGGCGTTCTGTAGCCCTGCGCAAAGTTTGCCCTGAGGTTAAACAGCCTTGAAAACTTCTTCACAAATCCAGCGGTGAAAGTATTCTCGTTACAGGCATTGGAAATATCATCATACCGCACGCCGAAAATAGCATTCAATGTATCGGTTATCTGCCACTCGTCCTGCACATAGACCGCCTTGCAGTCAATATTTCTGTTTTCAAGGGTCCCTTCATTGTTAAAGATGGTTGCCCTTCTTTCCTCTTCCCGATATTCGCCGCCAATAGTCAGCAATTGCGAATCGGTTAGAGAGTGAACTCCATAGGCCTCATAGGAAGTAAAAACTACATCGGCATTCATTGCCATTCGGGTTTGTTCCGAATCCCCTTCATTGGAATATCCCATATCTTTCCAGTTAATGGCTGTTGTCGTATTGCTTTTCTCATAATCAGATCTGTAAATTCTGAAGTTCAATGACAAATCCGTGCCTGCATTTATCCTGGCATCTAAGCTCAAATCAAGTCTCTCATTTTCGTCTGTGGAGTGAACAGGTGTATCAAATGCCAAGAATTTTTGACCATGCGCTGGAAAAAACTTAGATCTGTACTCCCCGTCCAGTTCCTCATGAAAATAATTGAATTCGGCCCCGACCGTGGCAATAGCGCCTATATCGTATTCAAGTCTTGAACCGATCGTATACACTTCGGAGTCTTCCCTATAAGTGACATCTACATCGTAAGAGTCTTTTACGTTTTGGCTGATAAAAGGGTCGGAGCCGTTTGAGATCTTTATAGCCGTATCTGTAGTTTCCTTTTCGCTGTACGGCTCTTTTGACGACACATTGCCATAAAAAATATAGCCGAAGGTGTTTAATTTGCCTCTGATGTTAAAGCTCGCAGTGCCTTTTTCGGCCTCCCCCTCGTTGTTTATTCCGCCTTCCACATCAACACTTGCGTGCAGCCCTTTTTTCGGCTTTTTTGTGATAATGTTGATTACTCCGCCGACAGCGTCCGCTCCATAGAGCACACTCATCGGCCCCTTGATGATTTCGATCCGCTCAATCATTGAGGCCGGAATCCTGTCCAAGTCATACGAAGGCAATTCATTTGCAAGCCGTCTTCCATCAATCAAAAACAGAGTGCCGAAACATCCCAACCCTCTGATAGATATCGAATTTTTTGAAGCGCTGCTGGCCGCGGGGAATGTCCCGTACTGAATTGTAAGTCCTGGAGTTTTTTCAAAAATGTCTTTCAGGTGAACAGCCCCCATCTTTTCTATCTGCTTTTGGCCCACAACCACAACTGACGCCGAAACGCCGTCAATGTTTTTTTCTGACTTGGTGGCCGTAACCGTCATCGTTTCCATTTCTACAGACTTTGAATCATTGCCCGCAAATCCGGGTGAATATAGTATAAGTGTCAAAACTATCGCAAAGAAAACCCTTGCCGAAAAATATATGCTTTGCATTTTATAAACCCGTCTCCCCTCAGTTATATCGTCTCACAATAAAAATACTGACATGTGGTGTGCCAAGACCACTTGACTTCAATCTTAAATTCCACGTTTGACACGTCCTATACAAGAGTACAAAATAGATTTCCTTGATTGAAATCAAGAAAAAGGGATCTTTTATAAAAAAAGAGGTGCAGTTCCGATAATATTAGGAGGGGGGAGGCAGAAGGGACTTATGGAGAAAACAGTGCCGATGAACCGGTGGATCTGCCAGCAATTGCCATTTCTCCAAGAGCCCATGGCTTACGAATAGACTTACGGACGATATCACCGGAATCGTCGTAATAATGTGATTGTTTGATAAGGCATATTTCTCGGCCTTTGACGGTGATAATATCCTCGTTAATAAACTTGCGAATCAGGCGGGAAAGCGTTTCAGGGGTGATTCCGAGCAAAAGCGCGATTTCATGCTTGGGCACAGGCAGTTGAAAGAAGAAAGAACCCGCATCCATAGAAAGATGATTTAAGTAATTGAGAAAACGTTTCCCAGGACAGGAAATCGCCAGATCTTTTATGCTGTTTAAGCAGTCTCTTTGCCGCCTGGCGATATATTCAAACATGCGCATTGCAAAATTTGGACAATCACTGAGCATACCACGCAGTCCATTGATATCAATAGCCAGGGTTTCGACATGTTTTAAACAGATGGCGCTAACAGGATACCGACCTTCCACGAGTACTACAAGCCATCCAATCAACTCTCCGGGACGGATAAACCTGATGGCCACCTCCTTGCCATCCGTATTTGCCCTAAAAAGCTTTACACTGCCGAAGGCAAGAAAGTAGCCAAATTTGCCTTCTTCTTCTTCATGAAAGAGAAACTCTCTTTTTTTCTTGGCGTGGAAATGGCTGATATTCTCCAGATCGCGCCTGGTGCCGTCATCGACGTTTCCGAAACATGACTGAATAAAAAAAGAGAGAGCAGAATTCTTGTTCATTTTCTATTTCCTCTGCCTCAGGAGTCCCTGGCTGTTTTTTCTTGTTTTCTACCACAACCCAAGTTACGCCCTCACTTTCACCGCGCTCTTCTAAAAGCCGACGCCCGCAAGATATCCCTTATAAAGTTTTATAATATAAATCTGAATAGAGTATTCTATTAATCAAAAAAATAATCTTTGTCAATGTTTTTTTAAAGGTGCCTTTTGCAGAAATAACAGGACAACAATCACCGATTCCGGATGAACAATGCTATAGCTACGGAATTGATCGGTCGTAAAAATAATTGACAATAAAATATCAGCGTGATAATTAGTGTCATAAAGTTTTTTGGAGCAGCTGAGTCAGCCTTTAGCAAAACCCTTGAGAATCAAAAGGAATTTTGGGAAATGCCGCTTGCTATTGATACGTTGCGTATTTATAGTCGTCTTAAGTCCACCGGGCTTACTGAGGAATCAGCCCGAGAAATTGCAGAAATCTTCAGGGAAACCGTGGAAGAAAATCTGGCCAGCAAAAATGACCTCAAAACCACAGAAAGCAATCTTACGAAATACATTGAGTCTGTCCGGGCTGAACTCAAAAAAGATATTGAGTCTGTTCGGGCTGAACTCAAAAAAGACATTGAGCTGCTCCGGAGCGACCTGACAAAAGAGATCGAACTCGTCCGAAAAGACACCAAATTGATAAGTGCCGAACTCAAACAAGAAATTGCCGAATCAAAGGCCGGCATCATCAAGTGGGTTGCCGGCATGCTGGTTGCTCAAGCTGCGCTTATAGCTACCCTCGTGAAACTACTCTGAGTCGTTTTTCCCATAGCTTTCCTCTCTAAAAAACATATTCCGGATAATCCCCTGTAGCAATTAACAATTTATCAATGATCATTGCTGACGCCTCATCCCTTTCCACAGGCCTCGCCCTATTAGTGCAACAATACCAAGTACGATCAATATTGCTACAACCGATACCCCTGAGGTGGGAAGTTCAGTGGCTGTCTCATCTTTTTTCTCTTTCATCTCATAGCCTTTTACATCTTCCAATTTCTTAGAACCGGCTTCCTCTTTCACTTCGCCTGGCGCCGTTCCTGCGCCCGCCTCTTTTTCCTTCGTATCTTTGACCCAATCCGGTGTCTTAACATCAAGGCCGGTGGTCAATTTAACCTGATTTTGAAATTTCAGCATTGTCGAAGGTGATACAAGACCCGGTATGGAGAGGATATTAGCCGCAAACTGATTTAATGCGATATTATTGCAGGTATGTTCGCAGCAGGCCATACCCTGAGTAACCACAGAGGCGACATAATCGACGGCAACTTTTTGGAGTAATTTTTCATCAAGTTTCTGATACCCCTTTCTTTCCACTTCCATCATTCTGGCAGTAATGGACTGAAGAGCATGAGGGCTGTGTTTTTCAAAGAACTCCTTCAGCTTCATCCCATATTTGTCCTCCACATATACCTGGTATGCCTGCTCCCACATCTCTTTGGATACCTCTTTTGGGGTGGTTACCTGCCAGCCCCAGAGGTGCTCGACAAATTTCGCCATCTCCCTTGCCCCTGAATAGCCGTGTTCTTTCATCCCCGTAATCCATTTAGGATTAAAGTATCGGGCTCTTGTCTCAAGCCCCATAAACCTGGCAAAGTTTACCATCTTGGGAGAAGAAGGATCCTTGGCATCGGATACATACAATTCAGGGGTTTTTCCTGAAACATTCCTTACTGCCATGGCCAGACCACCCATGTATTGATAGAAATCATCATTGTCAAGGACTCCAAAGAGATTGGTGGACCGGCTGTGGACTACCATGTCTGTCCCCTTTAACGCCTCTTTGAAGGCATCTTTTGACTTTTTACCCCAAACGTTTCTGCCATAAGCATAATTCATGCGGTTAATGTAAAGATCCGCCAGTTTGTCATCCTTTTCCCATGTACCGCTGGCAGGGATTGCCTGGTCCAGGCCTGTGCCGTATCCCTGATTGGGAGCACCGAAGATGCGAAAGCGGGCAAATTCCGCGGCCTCTTTTTCTGAATACCCCTTTTTTCTGAATACTTCTTCGGCTTCCAGTGTGTGAAGCCGGACAAAATTTTCATATTTTTCCTTTTTTACCTGAATAATCATTTGCACAGCATCATCAATCAGTCCGATCTGGATGGGAAAGACATCCCTGTACAGCCCGGAGGCAGAAACCAGGATATCAATACGGGGTCTTTTTAATTCCGATTCCGGTATCAATTCCACACCTTTTATACGACCCCTTCCATCCCACACCGGCCTTGCCCCCATAAGGTAAAGGGCCTTTGACTCCATCACCCCATGATGTCTCAATGTCTCTGTAGCCCAGAGGATCAGGGCGGTCTTGTGCGGATATCTTCCGTTTTTTTTCAGATAACCCTGGACCAGGTCATCTGCTAACTTTTTGCCCACCTTCCAGGCAGCTCTTGTTGGAATTTTTTCAGGGTTAAAACCGTAAAAATTTCTACCGGTCGGGAGTGCATCCGGCGCGCGGATAGGGTCATTACCCGGCCCTGGAAGGATATATCCTGCATTAAGGCCGTTAAGAATGCTCTTAATCTCCTGGTCACATTGGCAGAGCTTTTCGGCATAACTAATTCCTCTGTCTATTATCTCTTTTAACCATTTTTTTTCTTTAGAAGAAGCGCTGGCGTAATTCTTACCCAGGGCTTCTGAGAAAGCTTTTTCCGATGGTATTTTTTCAAGAATGGCTTTTGTCAGCAAGACCTCACAGACGGCATCTATCTTTTCCGCCTTTTTAATATATTTGCCCGGATGTTTTTTCATCTTTTTCCAGTCCATCTTCAGGATATTTGAAACTATCTTCTGAATGGAGGGAATGTCCGTTTCCACGCCCAGCATGGCCATCACCATACTGATAAGACCCTCGTCTTTTAGAGAAACTCCCATGATATGGAGACCATAAGGCATGCTCTGGCCCCTAATTTCTGCGATATAGTCATGAAGGGAATCCAAGAGATCATCGAAATGTTCCTTGTCCAGTTCTACCCCGATGTCCTTGCCGATTCCAAGTTCCGCTGTCAGCTTCAAAATTTCCTCTTTATATTTTTCCGCAACCGCTGGCGTCTGATTCTTTGATTGTTCATAAAGTGGTATAAGCTCATTTATCTTTGCATATTCTTTATAAAGACCGGACATCTTTATAGCAGGTATCATGTGGTCGATGATTACCCCATATCCTCTTCTTTTGGCCTGGAGCCCCTCTCCTACATCATCCATAAGATACGGGTAAATATCGGGAATATCCTGCATCAATACATCAGGAGCGCAATTTTCAGACAGTCCTACCTGTTTGCCTGGAGTCCACTCCAGGGTGCCGTGTTTGCCGAAGTGGATAACCGCATCTACTTTGAGCTCATGCTTTAGCCAGAGATAGAAGGCAAGATACTGGTGGTGCGGCGGCAGGGTTATGTCGTGATAAAGATGGTCTGATTCTTCCAGCCAGCCCCTGGTCGGCTGGGGACCGACGAATAGATTGCCAAAGGCAAGCCCCGGGATAACTATGTATTTTTTCTTTTCTTTATCATCCCATGTCATAAGGGTTGTTTTATCCACGCTGCCCCACTTTTCCTCTACACCTTTTCTGAAAGTTAGCGGGAGATCACTGTACCACTCTTTATACTGCTTAACCGGAACCAGTACGATCTTGCCGCCTTTAACCAGTTTTTCCAGTTCCCCCGGCGCTTTGGTGCTTATGTTCCTCCCCTGCAGTATGATCATTTCTTGCAGTATTTCCTTTGTCAGAGGAATATTTTTTCCCAGAAAATATCCTGCTCTTTCAAGGGTTTCCAGAAGTATCTGGAGGCTGGCAAAAAGATCAAGGTAGCTTGCGCCGATATTCTGTTTGCCGGTATGGTGATTGTAATAGAGAACAGCAATCTTTTTCTCGTTGTTGGATAGATTTTTCAGGTTCAGCCATGACTTTGTCCTTCTGACCAGTTTTTTAATCCGCTCATTGACAGGCACCCGTTCCGTTACTTTTACTCCTGTCTTTTCATCAAAAAATATGCGTTTACCTCCTACCACAATCGGTTCTATCAGACCGCTTAACTCAGGAAGAAATATCTGAGAGGCTAACTGAAATGCCTCTACGCCCTGTGTGCTTTTTTCCCACTCCTCAATCTTATTATAGAGGGAAATCGCCCTTATTACAGGGATGTTTGCATTGGTTAGCAACTTAACGGATTTTTCTTTGGGGTGGGAAAACATAAGTGAAATAATGATATCAACCTGGGGATTTCCGTCTTTTAAAAGATATTTTTGAAGCATCTCTTCGGCTGGATAGCCAATGGTGCAGACTACATTGAGCCCTTGTTTTTCGAGCTGCCTGATTATAGTAACCTCAACCATGTTGTCATTGGCCTTCAAGGTATTATAGGCAAGAAGTCCCACCCATGGTGTATCTTTAATAAGGTGCCCTGATGTTTTGTACCATTTCAGGTAACTTTCAAGCGTTTCAAACACCTTTGAACCGGGAGCGTCAGGATGATAGATACCCTCTAAAGGCATTTCAACAGGAGGTTCGACCGTTATATCCGCCATTCCTGCAAACTCACGCAAGAGATATGCTATCAGACGTTTTATATTTTCCGTGCCGCTATATTCCCAATAGGTTGCCACTTCAGGACAGGTTGCCACATCCACATTATAATAGCCCTTGGCTCGAAATACATCGTGCCCCCCAAGACCGATAACCTTAGCCCCTCTGGCTCGCGCTGTTTTTAAATCATTCTCCATATCAAGCATAACTTTGTAGTTCATATGATATAAAAAAATAATGTCGTAATCAGGCAGATCAGGCTCTATCACCTTTTCCACCAAATCCCTGCCTGGGTACACCAGTACATCTACTTTTTTAGCCAACGCAGGATATTCTTCCTTAAACCTCAATATCCCTTCCGCCATGACTTTAGTGGAGGTCTCAGGAATTAAGAAAGCCATCTTTTTTGTGGCCAACGCACCGGCATTAGGCGGAACCATCAATATCGTGATAATACAAGCATTCACAAAAACTACCAAAAAACGTTTATTCAATGTCATAATATGCTCCTTTACCCCTTTAAAACCGTATTGACTTTGTCGCTAAACGGTGATAATCACGAAATCAGTTATGCAATTCACTACAAAACAGATAGAAAATATTCTTATAAACCTCGGGACACTCTCTTTCGGTGCGCTGGTTATAGGTAAATTTATTTCGGCTGTCATAATTCCATGGCATGTATTTCTTTTTGGTTTGGTTTTTTCCATAATCATGTTTTTCTGGGCCATTATTATAGACAAAGGAGAAATCAAGTGATTGAATTAACAATATTTTTTATAATCGCAACTATTGCTGTTAGTGTATTAGGCTATTTCATCATCCGGTCTCAAAAACGGCATTCCAAATAATCCATAGCTATCTCTTCTCTTCCTCCGGCACATATACCACCCTGCCATCCCTTAACTTGTAAGCTATGCCCAGCCTTAATCCCTGACCCTGAGCCATTTCTTTGGTCAACTTCTGCACCTTGATTTCTTTTCCTTTCTTGGTAATGATCTCCATCTTTCCCGGCTGGTTCGGATTCTTGATCATGGTCAGATCGTCTGCGGAAAAAATTTCTTGCAGGTGATACGCGCTGACTATGGCTACCATCAGCCCGACAGCAAACACCATAGCCACGTCAAACAGGTTTGCCACTCCGCTCATAGGGTCCTGTTTGTGGATGGGATACCGCTTGAGTCCGTTCCTTTTTCCCTCTCTTCTCATGAATTTCATCTTTCCCCTCCTCCATATTTCTCATCAAAAGCTCAGCAATATATGCCATATCCTTTGTATCTTCAGTATACCAGTGCTCCCTGACAACAGAAATCACATATGCAAGAACTCCGATGGCCAACCCTGCCACGGTGGTGCCAAAAGCGATGATAAGACAATCGGCCATCTGAGCCAGGTCACCCTTTGACAGGGCCAGAAGGGCAGCGCCCATAGGAATCAATGTCCCCATCAGGCCCAGCATGGGTCCGACCCTGACCAGAACCCGGGTTTTGTCCAGTAATCCGGATATTTTGATTTCATACTCTTGAAGCGTATTTTCTATCCGGATATCCAGATTGTCCAACCCTTTACCTATTTGACCAGATAAATCTTTTAAAAATCCCCTTCTTAGTTGACTTCCCATATAGGGCTTCTTTAGATATATCATGATTTTGTCAGCAGCCTCTTTGAACTTTGCATGCGACATATCATTTGATACCTTCATCGCCAGCCGTTCACTATCCTGATCAGCATCTTGATTCCTTTTCCGGCGAAAGGCAAACTCGGAGACAAAAGCCCCGGATACAAAGAGCATGAGAATAAACAAAATAATGAGCAGACCCATAACCGGGTAGAGAAGGGCGTTCATTATCAGATATAGCGTGGACTGCATGTAACCTAAAATATTCATTCTGGTAGACCTCCCTTTCAATGGTCAATTGTCAATTGTTCTGTTCTTTTCGGCTTTTGAACAAGCCAAGGCCGAAGAAGAGACCCGACACTGCGAGGATTCCCGCTGCCTCCTTAAGGGACAGGCTTGGCGCTGCTATATTGCTCGCGGTAGAAAAAAAGACTCTGGATTGAGAATATACAGGTACGACGATGACAGAGACCGCAAAATATAGCCCGATGAGCACCATCACAAAGCCAAGCAGCACAGGGCCTGGCACTCCTATCTTATCCCCTTTCATCAGGCGCCTTGTCAGCAGGGCGACCACTGCGATCACAACCATGAAAAGGCCTGCCATCAATCCCCCTGCTTTCAATGGATCAATGCCGGTTATGGCCACAAATATGGAGCAACTCAAGAGCATGGCTGACAGGCAAACAGGGCAGGGGAGCATTAAAAGATATCCTGTTTTTGACATATACTCCAATTTTTCATTTACAAATGACTTTATGGTATAAACTCCCCAGGCCAGCAGGCCGATTGATAGAAAAAGATGGAGTATTACACCATATGACATGAATCTTTGAAAAAACTCGAAATAATTAAGCGAATTGAAAATCTTTAATATAACGCCCATCAACAAGGCGAGAACCCCATACATTAAGGCTAAACCCAATATCTTCAGTGCCCTGATATTGGTCGTGCCTGCCACCAGTCCGGCCTTGCCTGCAAAGATAAAAACAGTAAAGGCAATGCCTGCTGCCCAGAAATAGGTTATCATTTCAGTCTCCTCTTCGGCGGGTAGGGGGTGATGCTCCTGACAAGGCATCTATCTTTGCTCGTATTCCTTTAATGTCGTGCTTTACGGCGTAAAAAAGCCCCTGTTTGGCCTCCTCATCTTTTGGATTCAATATTAATGTCTTTCTATAAGATCCAATAGCCTGATCCCATCTCGACAATATACTGTACGTTGCGCCGAGCCCGTTATAACTTCGAATATCATTTGAATCTATTTCCAGTGCCTTTTCATAGAACTCAATCGCTTCTTTGGGTTTATTGAGATACAGAAAGATACTGCCAAGAAGTAAATATTCTTCCAGAGGCTTATTTTTGAGCATCACAATTTTTTTATAGCAGGCAGCAGCCTTATTGAGTTTATTCTGCGCAAGATAAACAGGCGCCAGATGTTCGTATGCTTTTATGTTGGAAGGTTGTTTTTTTAATAGATTTTCGAGAATTTTCTCAGCTTCGCTAAAATTTTTCTCCAGAGAATATATCTTGGCAAGACAAATAGGGATATCTTCACTCTGCGGCTTTATCAAAAGGGCCTTTCTGTAAATAGAAACAGCCTGAGAATAGTCTTTATTTACAAACAGTAGATCTCCCAAACGGGAGGCTATGTCATAATCCCCAGGGATGTGTTTGTGGCCTTTTTTCAGTATATCAAGCGCCTGTTGCTCCTCTCCCAGTTTATAGTGGGCCATTGACAGTGAAAGATAATGGCGGGGTTCATCCGGATCTATAGATAGGAGCTTCTGATAAAAAGGAATCGCCTTTGAATAGTTCCATGCATTTCTATACAATTTCGCCAGAGTCCTGATCGTTTCCGGATCATCCGGGCCCAGACGATGGACTTCCTTAAATTTTTGCATAGCCATGGAAGTCTCATTCAGAGCACGATAGCATCCTGCCTGAAATCCAATAGCTTCCACATCTTCTCCGTCTTTCGCCAATACGCGGTCAAAAACGCCAATACACTCCTCATACTTTTTTTCTTTATAAAGAAGCCGGCCCAGATTCTGCAAAGCAGGCATATATTTCGGGTCCAGTTTAAGGGCTTCCCTGTACGCGTCCTCCGATTTTGCGGTCTGTCCCAACATGAAACAGGTATTTCCCAGCAGATAATAAAGATCAGGTTCCTTTGTGGCCAAAACAGCCTTTTCAAGAGCTATTTTGGCCTCCGGATATCTCCTCTGCCGGTAAAGACTGATTCCCTCATCAATAAAGGCGCCAATATCGCTTTTCGCCCTGGCATCAAAAAGAAAAAGACTTACGAACACGCTTATCACAAGAACTTTAACCAGATGCTTTCCCATGCTACCTCTTTTAACAATTAACAATGACTATTGATAATTGCTACGGTTTCACCTCAAAGGTCAAAGTGGCCTGGTAACTATACACATCAGCCAATTTGGAATCCGGGTAGGATAGCTTATGCTTTACAAATATCATCCAGGTTCCGGGCTGCAGCAGCCTTATTTCTGCTATTCCCTCTTTATAAGACGAGGCCCAGGCAGTATAGGCGAAAACATCCGCCTCATTACTAAAGCCCATGTATGTGGCATAAACCATTACCGATTTTTCAAAAGGCTTGCCATTATGAAGAACCTTTAACGGCAAAATATCATTGGTGCGCAATTCACCAGGATCTTTTAGAGGAACAATCTCCAGATCGTGTCCGAGTACTTTGGAGTAACTATCTCCCCCACTTTTCCCCCCTACATTCACCAGAGTCTTGCAAAAATTCTGAGAAAAAGAGGCCTTGCCCTTGATTTCTTTGCCTTTCAATTCAGCCTTTGACTTACGCTTATACCCCTTGGTGGTATAAGCTCCAAAATTCCCTTTGGTTTCCATTACCAGCAGATATGTTCCTTCCTCCAGATTCTCCTTTGATTCAAACTGGACCTGGGATGATTTTTCCTTGCCCAAAACCCTTGGCCCTACTTCCTGCTTTTCGCCTGTAGGATTCAGCAAATAGAGGTCTTCTATACGCTCATTGTCATAAAAGCTGTGCCCGAACGGGTAATTATGCCCGTAGGCAATGTGAAATCTAAGGGTATCGTTCACCCGCAGTTTATACTTGTTCGCATTGATCCACGGATGGCACGCATAGGCAGCGCCGGCAGAAAGAACCAATCCCAAAATTGCCAATAACCCAATCATTCTTAACTTTTTTAAATGCATTTTCTTTACCTCCATTCTCTTCTTTATTCGTAACGGTTTATGGTTCACGGTTCACACTTTTTTCAATGAAGCGGAAAAACATCCCGGCCTCACGAACAGACGAGGATGCCCGCACCAGGAAAAAACGGTCTAAAAACTATATGTTGCACCTGCCATAACACTAATCGGTGGGTTGTAAGTAGTATAGTACTCCTTATATTTCTCATCGGTTAAATTATCGACACTTACAAACAGGTTCATACCGTCGAATAATTCACGGGACACCTTCATATCTACTACCTGGTATCCTTCAAGTTTCTTTTTGTCGCTGTTTTCAAAGTCTCCAAAACGGCATCCCACATTAGTTATATAGAGACTTAACGTGAATAGATCAGGGTTATCATAGGTAAAGCCGATTTTGGTCGTGTGGCGAGGGGTATAGGAAAGGTAGTTCCCCTCTACTTCCGGCTTTGCCTCATACTTCTTGATCTTTGAAACATTGTAGGTGTGGTTTACAAAGGCAGACCATCGGCTGTTAAACGCATATTCCAGGCTGGCCTCTACTCCGTGTATATCAATTCTTCCCATATTTACCTTCTGGATCACAAGTTGACCTGGTTCAGGGGTGTATCCACAAACAAGGGCTTCAGCTTCCGTCAGAGTTTTATCGCCCATGAAATCCTTGAACATGCTCTGATAAAAGGTAAAGCTCAGGTTAAGATTATCGTTTGGTTTCATGTCAAACCCGACATCGTAAGACCAGGGCATCTTCTCCGGTCCAAGATACGGGTTGGCCAGATCAAACCTCGTATCACCATGAGGCCCTGACTTATATAGGTAATAAAGCGACGGGGCCTTGAATCCTGTGCCAAATGAGGCCCTGAGTTTAGTATCCTCTCTAAGCTTATAAACAACCCCTGCCCTGGGAGACCATGCCTCATCAGTCTTATCAGGGTATTTTATGCTTATTACTTCGTCCGTAGTGTCATCATAGAAATCCGCAGAATGGTTTTCCCAACTGTCATAACGCACTCCTGCGCTTAAGATCAGTTTATCACCTATAAGCATTTCATCATTTACAAAAAAGGAATAGATATCCTGTTTTCCGCTGAAGTTTCTCTTTCCTGTTGCATATGTGTACTTGCTGTCGCACTTTCCCCATTTAAAATCACTTCCGACAGTTAGCCGGTGGCTACCGAGCTCAGTGCTAACCTGCATCATCAAGCCATATTCATCCTTGGGGATTTCTGAGTCATAATAAAACTTATCGAAGCTTTTCGTTGTCGTGTTATATTTGCGCGACTCGGTGGTATACTCTTTGTCGAAATAATAGGTTTTCAGACTGAAATCCGTTTTTCCTACGGGAAGACTGTAATTTACGCTGTATCTATTGCATTCATCCTCACCGTCAGACTGAGTAGGAGCGGCAGATAGTGGGTCCTCCATAGAGTGCTCATAATCAAGTTTCAGAACAGATTCTCCCAGCCACATATCACTCCCTAATGAGACATTGGTGAGTTCGTTTTCCGGCGTTTTGTAATAGTCCTTCCAGTCCTTACCTTCCTTGAATTCATAACCCTTTGTCCTTTTATGCCCTGCTGAAGCGCGGAGCCCGAATTTATCGGTTGCAGCGGCTATATTTGCGTTGCCGATATAGGTGTCGAAGGTGCCACCCTCAAAGCTCACGCTTCCGGAGGTCTTTTCCCTTGCCGGGCGGGTGATGATGTTTATAACACCACCCATTGCGCTGGAACCGTAAAGGGCAGATGATGCGCCTCTGACTATCTCAATCTTCTCTATATCTTCTACCGACATAACACCCCAGAAATTGACCGAGCCGATATACGTGGAATTGAGCGGAATGCCGTCCTTGAGTACCAGCACCCGGGAGGAACTCGCGGTTCCTCTCATAGAAATTGTGGTATGGCTTCCTGTGTTGGAAAGCCCTTTATTACGTTTGATTAGCACTCCCGCAACCTTGTTCAGCACATCGTCAACGGTTTTGGCGTGTATTTTTTCTATATCGTCCCTGGTTATAATACTCACACTTATCGGTAAATTCTCCACCGGTGTCTCTATTCTGGTGGCTGTAACCACCGTCTTTTCCAGTTCTACTGCTTTCTGCGCCTGTGCCATAGAGGCAAAGGCAAAAACCAATGTAAACAAGCATATTGCCATTTTAAACTGTTTCATTATCCGTTCTCCTCCTTGATCATTGATACAGGCTGGTCTAAAAACTATACTTTGACCCCAACATGACGGCAAACAGTGGACTATGAGAGATCCCCCGAGAACATCCTGCTTTAAAACCGCAACAGCCGGTTTGTAAAAGGAAGCAATTTTATGAAACCGGCTATAACGTATCCACATTCTGTGAAACAAAAAAAAGGCGCAACCCGGCTTTCTACTACAACCCAAGTTACACCTTCACTTTCGCCGCGCTCACTAAAAGCCGGAGACCGCAAGATATTCCTAATAAAATTCTACA